>ODAJ012178834.1_pt1 | contig 48760 bp, 42 predicted proteins | sample 1539241 | NCBI WGS metagenome assembly ODAJ01 (sample SAMN02144231, study PRJEB22623) | gut metagenome | biome: sheep rumen | host: Ovis aries | place: New Zealand | reverse complement strand
CTCCCAGCCCTCCGGTTTCTGCTCTGTGCTGGCCGCGGGCGCCTGGGTCGTCTGCTCCGGTGCCTCTGTAGCCGCAGGAATCTCCTGGCCTGGGATAGCAGTTCCTGTCTCATCCTCCCAGCCCTCCGGTTTCTGCTCTGTGCTGGCCGCGGGCGCCTGGGTCGTCTGCTCCGGAGTCTCTGTAGTCACCTGGTCTGTCTCCTCCTGGTCCGCATCCAGAGTCTCTTCTTCTACTTCATCCGCACCTTCCCGGTACTGGTCCACGGAATCCTGGGAAATCTTATTCTTGTCCCATTTCTCCCCGAAGCCTGTGAAACCTTCCGCTCCCTGATTCCCACTGTCCTCACTTCCCTGTGCCAGCTGGTCGTCGGAGTCGTCATCTTCCTGGTCATCCGCGGGCCTGGTCTGGCTTGTAGATGCCGTCAGCTTATATTCATTGGCTGCCTTAATCTGATCATCAGTGTCGGCAGGCTTACCCTTTAGCATGTGGAAAAGGAAACCTGTTCCGGCCAGCAGCATGATCAAAAGCCCTGCCACCCCAGCTAAAATGGCCGGTCTTATGCCTCCCTCCTCTTCGGCAAACCGCCTGCCTCCGGATCCATCCTGGCCGGACGCCGCCATGGAAATCTGGGACTCCTGGGCCATAAGAGCCTGACGGAAATCAGCCATGGTCTGATAACGGTCTTTGGCATAAACCTCAAGGCCCTTCATCAGAGCCTGTTCCTGGGCAGGAGAAATATCCACTCCCAGCTCAGAAGGATTACTGAGACAGTCATCGGTCACTCTGCGGTAGGCCTCGGGCAACCGCAGCCCGGTAATACAACGGTAAATGGTGGCCGCCAGGGCATAGACATCCGTCCATGGTCCCTGTTCCTCATCGGCCCTGTACTGCTCTTCCGGAGCATAGCCAGGTTTTAAGATAACAGTCCGGGTCTTGTCTCCGGCCATATAATTCCTGGCTGCCCCGAAATCCACCAGCCTGGCAGACCCGCCGTTCGTAATGATAATATTATCAGGGCTGATATCCCGGTGAATCAAGCCTTCCTGGTGGACCCTTTCCAAAGACTTCATAACAGGCTCCAGCAAGAGGACCAGATCATCCATATTCATAGGCCCCTCCCGGTCCACAATCGCTTCAAGATTCTCCCCGTTCAGGAACTCCATGACAAAATAAGCCGTATTATTCTCTTCAAAATAATCTTTTACATTAACGATACCTTCCTCAGACTCCAGACGACCGAGAATCATCGCCTCCTCAAGAAAGCGCTTTTTCCCTTTCTCAAAGGATTCATGGTCTTCTTCCTTTGTCACATTAACCTCGCTGCCATAGGTATTCATTCTGGCAGCCAGATGCTGGGGAAAATATTCCTTGATTGCGACCTTCATCTCCAGCCGCTCATCAAAACCCTGGTAGGTGATTCCAAAACCACCCTCACCGATCACATCCATGACGATATAGCGATCATCCAGTCTGCATCCGGCCTTCAGGCTGTATAATGAATTCATCACCCTAGTCCTCCTCCCTCTAATCAGCCTCCGGCCTGACCGGAAGGCAAATTTCCCATAAGCTGGTCCTAATGCCGGTTCCTTCCCCGGCTGCTGACCGCTGACCAGTTAATAATCTGTCAATAATAGGCAGGCAGGCTTCCCCGCATGCCTTGAAGCCGGAAAAGACCCGGCTAATGATAAAACTGCGTGGGAATCGTCCCCACGCAGTATATTATAGCAAATAATTCCCGTGCAAACTCTGTTATTCACCAAATTTACACATTTTAATAGGCATTTTAAGTTTCAGAAGATTTTCGGCTCTCTTAAGGGGAGGCGGCCTTAAATCTAAGGTCTAAGCTCCCTTAAGCGGAGGCTGCCTTAGCCTGATACCCAGCAGCTATGCAGGAAACTACCTAAACCTAAGGTCTAAGTGAAGCTTTAAACAGGAACCTCCTAAGCCTAAGGTCTGTCAAAACAAGGTATGACAGCGATTCCCAGGGCATAGGGCCCTGTGTGGGCGGCGATTACCGCTCCAATCTGGAACAGTTCTACTTTGATGCTGCTTCCCATGGACTCTATAACCTTCATTAATTTCTCCCGGAACAAGGATGCCTCCTCATAATCATAACCAAAGCCGATCACCAGCCGGTAATCATCAAGTTTTTCCCTGGTGTTCTGGAAATGCTTTTTAAACATGGCTATCACCTTGTCCAGACTTCTTTTTCTTCCCCTTGCTATGCCTGCCGGAAAGATCTCTCCCTCCTTGAGGATGATCATGGGACGGATTCCCAGGCCTCCAACCATGGTCTGCATCAGCTTACCGATTCTTCCCCCGTGAACCAGATACTCATAATTACCCACAGTGAAAAAGATCCTGCCCGAAGGAATCATCTCCTCCAGCCGGTCATAAGCCTGGTCCAGGCCATAGCCGGCATCCCGCATCCGGCAGGCTTCCAGGACCAGAATTCCCTGGAGAACTGTATTGACCCGGCAGTTAAGAACCTTAATCTTCACATCAGAATGGTCCTCCATAATGATCTGGGCAGCATTGCGGGCAGAATTCACGGCACCACTGAACTTATCAGAGATACACATGCAAAGTATCTCCTTATTCTCTTTCAGAGTCTCCTCAAAAACATCCACGAAGTCCTGCACCGATGGAAGTGTTGTCTTGGGAAAATAATCCGGATGGTCCACCATAAGCTGGTAAAAGTCCCTGACAGGAATCTCTTCAATCTCTTTCTTATAGGATCCGTCCTCGACCTCCACGTAAAAGGGAACCACTGTCACATCATGGTCTTCGGCCCTCTTTTCTCCAAGATCACAGGAACCATCTGAAATAATCTTAAATGCCATAATATCACTTCCTAACTAATTACTAACTGATTCTTAACTAATAACTGACTATTTGCTAAATCGATCTGATAAGATCTACTTTTATATTTTTATACCAAAATAATCTTCATTAACAGTTACAATTATAAACTTTTCATATGCCAAGTCAAGGGTCAAGTCAAATATGACCTGGAACAGCTAGTCTGGCCAGACAGCCTTTTCTTTGCCCAAATTATTTCCAAAATAAAACCCTGTCTTGTGACCAGTATATTTTCCCGATATAATACAGATACATGGGAAGCCCGGCCAGGCATGACCGCCAGAACAGGCCGGATTCACAATCATGAAGAATTAAAAAGTCAAAGCAAAAGTGGGGAAAAATGATGGAAGAACGTACTTACAATACACCTGAAGATCTTAGAGTAGGCTACATAGGCCGGTTATTATTTGATCGGGTGCTGGGTCAGACAACACCCAGACAGATCGACCTTCTCGACCTGTTTTTTCCCCGTCTCCTTATTGAGGAAGTCACCCCTCCCGGCAAACAGACAGAATCCCAAAGGCAGGATGCTTCCTTTGACGACCTGTGCGATATAATCCGTGCCATGAAAATTAAGGGTAAGTTCCATGTGGGCAAGAGTAACCGGGTGACCCAGATCGTAGGCCGGCTCATCGGCACAGCCAAGAGCAACCTGGAAAAGGAACGGAAAACCGCCAGCCTCATTCAGGAAAACCTGGCCGGCAGACTGGTCAACCAGCCAAATCTGACCATCCATCTGGTCAATAATACTGAGCTTCTACTCTCCCAGCTGACGGATGAACAATGGGTCCTCTATATTGACAGCTTCGCCGACTATATCAATACTCTGATGAAAGCAAGAGCCCAGATGACCGACCTTGACAAGAACTGGCAGCTTTTTCCCATCAATGACGAGGTATTTGATGAGCTGATGGGCAATGTTGTGGCCCAGTGGAATCTCTTTACCCTGAGAGGCTTTTCCAAAGCCCTGACCTGGCTGCTGCTGGGAGCTCTGCTCCGCAACCAGATCGTCCGCCTGCTCTATTATTATGACACAGATTTCTCCCTGCTCAGAGAAGTCATAGACCCGGACATGCTAGAAGCCGGCGACTACGAAGACTATTATGGGGGAGATGACCTGGACCGCCGTTTTCCGGGTATAGAATGGTACTGTGACCGATGTGGTGACTACCTTAACAGCCAGGAAGGCTTTGACGATCATGTCCGTATCTGGACCTGCAGTAAATGCGGTTACAAAAATCCTATTACCATAGACCACATTTACGAAACGAAAGAGGATTATCTTTCCGGTCAGTCACCGGTCAATCCTGATAAATTCTTCCAGGCTTTAAAAGAACGAGGACTGGAGCTGGAAGCCAGACCGTCCTCTCCCAGGGAAAAACTGAAAAACAAACCGCAGACAGAGGAATAAACAAAAATAAATAAACCGCCGGTTTATCTGACATGGCTGCTCTTAGAAAGACAGGGCAGCAACCCTTGTCCTCCCGGGCAGATTCCGTCAAGCCGGCGGTTTCACATTCAGTTTAGCGGTAAGGCCCTGTCCAGGACTTCTTTTTTTTAACAGTTACCGGAATCGACAGAGTCTTGCCACAGGCCCTGGCCAGGAGAGTAGTCTTTCCAGACCGGAGTCCCATCAGACGGCCTCCTCTGATCTGAACCAAGGAGGGATCAAGGCATTTCCATCTGCAGGAGACATCCAAAGGAATACTTCTGCTGCCATCAGTGGCGGCAAAAGCTGTGGTAAGCAAGGTTGCCTGCACCTGGGGCAGGTTTCCGGTCCCGCCGCAGTCTATAGCGACGGCATCCTCATCCGTTGTCAGGACAATATTCCTGATGAGGCTGCTATCCACCTCTACATTCACTGTCCTATTCCCATTCCTGGCCACTGTAACCGGTCCCTTGTCTTTGGTGTAGGCAAAAGCCTGAACCCAGTAATGGACGCCATTAACAACCACGTGCCCTATGCCTACCGCATTGAAATCATTGCTCAGCATGGTCCTTCTCTGGCCCTGTCCTTCATAATTCTTGCCAGCCTCCAGCCAGGAATCAAAGACAGCCGAAGGACTGCTGCTGCCCACGGCAATATTCTCAGCCATAGAGTAGGCATCCAGGTCAAAGGCTGTAAAGCAGGTATCCAGATTAGGCCGGACATGCTTGTAATAAACTGACAGCTCTATGGCCCGGAGCATGGCCGTCTTCTCCAGCTCATAACTGTAGGTCAACTGGTGAAGAGACCCGCTGACATTAATCTTCCTCTTATTATCACTACTCCAGTACCAGGCGTCTGAACCGGTGCGGAAACGGTTGATCATATTATAAAGAAGTCTGGCATCTGTCTGCCCGTAGTTTCCAACAACCGGCAAGGTCACCGTCTTAGCTGAAGTATGCATAGGAGCAGCAATAAAGCATAAGGCCATCAGAAAAACCATCAGCCATCGCTTCATACTTATTCTTTTCATACTTTCCCTTCTTCCTAAAAACTCTCTTTTCTCCCCATAAGTAAAATAAACTAAACAATATACATAGTTATTATAACACATATATTGCTTTGCTGCCATTAATAAAAACCTGTCAATTTAAAAACATTTTCCCACTGGGCAAGGAACGTGTTGTCCCTGATCCCTAAACAACACCTGGTCAGCAGCCGCCCATGGAAAATACCAGGATCCGCTCCCTGGAATCCCCTCCCTCAAAGAGGTCCCTGCAGTCGATCTCATCCTGAAAGAGAACCATATCCTGGGTCATAAGGCATGCCAGATACTGGTCTGTAGGATAATAGAAAAAGAGACGAATCTCTCTGGGGCAGTCATAACAAGAGACCCGGATCCGGCTCAGGACCTTCTCTAAGATTTCCGTGGAAAAAGGATTAAAAAAATAACAGCAGCTGACCTCCTCCGGCAGCCTGTAAGTCTCGGCCGGACCATAGACAAAGGAAGTCCTGGGCCCGGACACTGCCCGGCTCCGGTTGTTCATAGCCGCCTTAAACATACGTTCATCAAAATCAATCCCGATGATCCGGCACCTGACCTGCCAGGCCAGATAAAAGCCTACCCTGCCCTTGCCGCAACCATAGTCCAGCAGCACATCTCTCTTACTCACATAGCCGCTGCCGGCCAGTCTCTCCAACACAGTATAGGGGGTGGGCTCATAGGGATAGTGATAGCGGTCAGCCCTGGAATCATCACGGCCACTGGTCCTTATTTTTAAAAGCTTATCCCATTTATAAGTATTCCAAGCCATAAATCCTGCCTCCGTCCGGTCTCTGCCATGATTTTTACTATTCTAACAAAAGAGACCCTTAAAATCAATGACCCGGTATTTTCTGGTTCATGCCGGTCTTAAACCCGAAAGGAAAAAGTAATTCTATTGTACATTTTATTTAAATAAGGTATTATAAATACAATGTGATTCTAGAAAGGGAAGGGTGACTAATTATGGGATACATCGTACGTATTAAAGACCTGGCCGTATATGCCTACAACGGAGTGAATCCGGAAGAACAGGCTTTAGGACAGATGTTTCTGATCTGCGTGGAAATGCACACCAACATGAATGATATCACTTCTGATGATGATATAGCCCACACTATCAATTACAGCCGTGTCAGCAAGTTTATCTCCCAATGGATGACTGACCACAGTTTCCAGCTCATAGAAAGGGTAGCCTACAATCTATGCCGGGAGATTCTTCTCCAATTTGAGGGTGTCAAATCCATCACCCTGGAGGTGAAGAAGCCCCATGCCCCCATCCGCGGCATGCATTTTGACTATGTATCCGTCCAGAAGGATATGGCCTGGCATGAGGTCTACCTGTCCCTGGGATCCAATGTCCGCAATTGTGCCGAAATTATAGAGAAGGCCGTGGAGGCCATCGGCAGCCATCCCGACATCCGGAATATGGTCTGTTCCGAGTCCATGACCTCACCGGCCTACGGTGACGAGTATGAGGGCATCTTCCTGAACAATGCCGTAAAGATTGAGACCCTGCTCTCCCCCGACAGGCTGCACCAGCTGATCAGAAGCATAGAATCTGACCTGGGCAGGGACCGGTCCAAAGAGGCCGGCATCCGCACCATTGATATAGACGTCCTGCTCTATGATGATCTGGTGGCTTCCACCGTTGATTACGTTCTCCCCTACCCGGATTTCGAGTACAGGGACTACACCCTTTTACCCATGTGTGACATTGGCCCCAATGTCTACCATCCGGTCCTGAAGAAAACCATGAAAAAGTTAAAGGAAGAATTGATGGACCAGGCAGCATCCAAAAGGAGGTAGGCCCATGTCAGCCATACATATGGACATTTATCTGGTCATGAGTCTGGACGGCATCGTCGCCCTGGACCCGGACCATGATATCAGCGCCTACTCTTCCAGGGAGGACAGGGAGTTCTTTCTGGAATCCCTGAAAGAATATGACTCTATGCTCATGGGCAAGAGCTGCTATGTCAAGGATGCCCATCCCGGCATCCGCAGGATCATTCTTACCCATAATCCTCCGGAAGACGACAATCCCCAGAACTACTACCTATCCGGAAGTGCCAGGGACATATACGAGGAATTGGTCTCCATGGGCTGCCGGAAAACAGCTCTGATCGGAGGTCCCAGCACCTGCCTGGAATTTCTGCGGGAAGGACTGGTAGACGGTTTATATCTGTCTGTGGAACCAGTCACCCTGGGCGCCGGTATGCGGCTTTTCACTGACCAGGCCCTGGTAACCCGCTGGACTCTGGCCGGGATAAAACGGCTCAATGACCAGGGATGCCTGGTCCTTCATTATGACAAGGCCATCATAGACTAAGAAGGCCATTATTGACTACTATAGACGAATAAAGTAAAAAAGAGTTCCCTGCCATATTTCTCATCCTGTTTGGGATAGTATATGACAGGGAACTCATTTTTTCTCTTGCATCCGCCGGCCTCAGCTCTGCCGGGCCTATTTCACTGATTCATCCGCCCCGAAAATCAAGGTCGAACTTCTCTTTTTGGAAGTGACGATACCCACAGAGGCACATTCTTCCGGCATGCCCAGGGCTTCCCGCAAGGCAGGGTCCAGGTTGCCGATCACGTAGCCGAAAGCCTCCGGATCTCCTCCCCTTCCATTAGGCCTGATTAGATAAGGATTCTCAAAATCTTTATTATTCTTATCTCCCATAACACTCTTACCTCCAAAATCCCTGTATATGGCTTCTTGCTTTCCAGCCTTCATTGATCATACGATTTCCACCAGGTCCATCTTTCGGTATTGTCCATGTTTCATGATAAAAATGACTTCTCCTGTTCCCCCGTTTTCCCGGCCTCCTGGCCGGACTTATCATTAGAACTCAAAATTCCTGCACCCGTGTCTCTCTCAGCACCCTACGGAGCAGCAGATAGCTGCTTGACTCTTCAAAGCGGTCATCACAGAGAGCCAGGGCCCGCTCAGCATCCTTTCTTACTTTGGCTGTCAGCCTGGAGGCTTCTTCGGGCCTGCTGTAGGAAAGGGCCATCCTCCGCTCTTCTTCCTGCCCATAGGCAGCCAGGTCCTGGGGACAACTGATTCCTGCCTGATCCAGATCTTTCAAAAGGTTGGCAAGACAGACCCATATCAGCTCCAGACTGCCCATGGTGCGGATCCTTTCTGCCAGACTGGAGTTCCTCTCCCGCCGGAAGGTCCGGTCCATAGCCAGCATGCAGGCCAGTTCATCGGCCAGATCCTCCAGAGTCTCCCGGACCAGGTCCTCTCCATTCTCCCGCTCATAATTGACGCACCTCATACGAAAACGGCCAAGGGTCCTTTCGGTCAAAGGCTGCTTAGGATAGGAAGAGGTATGGAGGGCATACTGATATCGGAAATCAAAGAGAAGCGACCGCAAAAACTCCTGGTCAGACTCGCCGGTCAGCTCTTTGATCAATAAAGCCCCAACCAGAATATTTACCGGAATATTGGGCCTGGAAGGCCGGTCACTGTAAAGCTTCGCAAACCTGGATTCATCAATCTTCGGGAAAATATACTCCGCGAAATAGGCTGCCCACGATTCTTTCAGATACCGCCTCTGTCTGTCACTCAATCGGTAATAGGGGTCATCAAAGGAAATCTGCTGCCCCTCATTGGATACAAATGCCATAGTCTCTCCTGCTCCTGCTCATCTTGGTTCAAGTCTTTATCTTCTCTACCTTTTATAACTCCGGAGGATTCTTATCTCTCCTGTCTTTTTCATCCGGCAGGCTTCTATCTTCTCTGCCTCTTTTTCATCCGGCAGGCTTTTATCTTTTCTGTCTCTGTTTCATCCGGCAGGCTTTTATCTTCTCTGCCTCTTTTTCATCCGGCAGGCTTCTATCTTTTCTGTCTCTGTTTCATCCGGTCTATTTCATCCTGGAGGTCAGACACTTTGCCGGGAACTCTTCCCAATAGTTCAAGCAGGTCTTGCTCCCCCTGCTTTTTCCTGTCTTCCGCGGACCCGGTCCCGGCCTGACCCAGTCTCTTTCTGGCATAAGGGCAGTCGGCCACAAGGCCGGCCCCTGCCTTGCGGGCTTCCTCGGCGACCCGGTCCACCATGCGGCCAGCCATCCCCGTTCCCTGGTAAGCCTCCTCCACAAAGGTGTGGTCAATGACCCAGTCTCCTGACACAATCCTGTAAGTACATTCCCCAATTCTGTTCTGGCCATCATAGGCACTGACACACTGCCGGTCTTTATCATAACGAACAAAATACATTTTCTACCTCCTCCCTTTTTCTCTGCTTTATCTTTATAAAATTATATCAAAAAAAGGCCAGAAATTGAACTGACCTTTTTTATATTCGCAAACAATTTAAACTTTATCTATGCCTTTCGCCATGGAAGAATACTCATGAATTTCTTTAGGACCACACCCAACAGGATGGATATGGCCAGGCTTGTTGCGGTATAGACCAGCCACCAGCCATTTGCTATACTATATCCGCTTTTTTATCTCTCATGATACTTACCACTTATATGCATATACTGGAGTATATTCAAATGCCGTTCCAATGCCCGTCTTTCATTTTTCCGGAGGGATGAAAGGATGATTCCCATCAAAAGAAGCAGAATACCAATAATCCACATGCAGATTACAACGACCAGGGTCGGAAGCTTTGGCACAAGGCCGGTCAGCTGATAGGTATGAATAATAGGAATAAAGAAACCCAGACCCAGGAGCAGTAATACCAGGCCGATTCCACCGTAAGACACCATTGGCTTTGTATTGAAAAATAAAGTGAAGATGGTAGACAAAACCTTAAAGCCGTCAGAAAAAGTATTGAGTTTGGATTCGCTTCCCTCCGGCCGGTCCTGGTAATCAACAGGGACTTCCACCAGCTTAAAATTATTATCCAGGGCAAAGATGGTCATTTCCGTTTCTATCTCGAAACCTCTGGACATAATTGGAAATGATTTCACAAAATCCCTGCTGAAGGCCCTTGCTCCCGTCATAATGTCATTTACGTCAGACCGGTAAAGCCAGTTTATCATCCTTCTGACAAGAACATTCCCAAAATTATGGAAGGGTCTCTTGTTTTCCTGAAAATAGCTGGATGACAATCTGTCTCCAATTGCCATGTCAGCCTTTCCTTCAAGCACATATTTTTCAAGCTCAGGCCCGAAGCTGGCCGGATAGGTATCATCTCCATCAGCCATGATATAACAATCTGCATCGATTTCCCGGAACATGGTCCTCACAACATTGCCCTTGCCCTGCCTGTACTCATGGCGCACAATCGCACCGGCTTTACGGGCAATCTCCGCTGTGCCATCCTTGGAATTATTATCATAAACATAAATATCTGCCTCAGGCATATTTTTCTGAAAATCCTTAATTACTGTCTCAATAGTCAAGGCTTCGTTATAGCATGGAATCAAAACGGCTGTTTTTTTCATCTTTTCACCCTAATTTCTAATATATTTGCATAGTTTCCAGGTATTACACCCAATGTCATTTTATCTTCACTAAACAATTGCAGCAACTGCGATTTGCAACTTTCGGTATTGATCATCCCAATAACAGACGACGATGTCATAACCATTAGTCTGACTCAACTATTTAAGTATTTTTGGATTCATATCTTAAGCAATATTTCTCCTTATAACCATAATTCCTACAATTATATTATAGAGATTTGGTCATGTCAATATATCTTTCCCCTTACGGAAGGGGTCAGAATATTCTTTTTACAAGTATTGTAACAGGAGGATGGCTATTTATCAAGCTTGCTGAGGGAGAGGCCTATGCAAGTCTCTCCCTCAGCAAGTCTGCCTTTTATGAACAAGATAGAGAACAGGGGCAAGAGCGCTCCTGTTGGTCTGGGCCAGGGTCAGCACCTCAAAATCTTTTGGTGGAAGACCAGCCAGAAGATCATGAACCGCCTCAGCCTCCTTCCTGCCTTCCTCATGGCCCGGATAAGCCACCAGGGATAAAACACCTCCCTTCTTTAAAAGCTCCAGGGCCTGGCTGACCGAAGAGAGGGTTTCCTCTGTTCTGGTGCAAAGCCTGTGGTCTCCACCGGGCAGATAGCCCAGATTATACATAATCACTGCCGGTGCGGATTCCTCCCGGACCGGTCTTTCCGCGGCCAAATTCTTTCCTGACCCCCGGGCCGGACGGTCAGAAAGCAGGTCCGCAAGACGGACATGAGAGCTGAGAAACAGCTCCGCTTCCCAGCCCTCCTTTTGAAGAAGCTCTCTTGTATGTTCTATGGCCTTCTCCTGGATATCGAAGGCGTAAACCTTTCCTTCCCTGCCCACAGACCGGCATAGAAAAAGCGTGTCATATCCATTGCCGCAGGTACAGTCCACAGCCGTATCCCCCTGGCTGAGATAAGCAGCCAGGAGGATCTGGCAGCGCTTTGTTATGGTTACATCAAAAATATCTGTCATCTTATTCTCCCAAAAGCAGCCTGCCGGTCACAAGTCACTTTCTGTGCTTACTCTCCCAATATTCACAGGCATCATCATAGGCATCATCGTATGCGTCTTCCTCAAATTCATCGTCATAATATTCTTCTGCAAATTCATAGACATAATCCTCTGCAAAATCATCTGCACTATCATAATCATAGACATTATAAGGATCATACTCTTTCTTAATGTTGGACGAGCCTGGGGCAGTCCTGCTCTCAGTAGTACTACTGGTCTTACTCTTGTCACTGGTCCCCTCTCCCTTTCCTGTGAGGGCGGGAGGCAGCTTACCTCCTGCACTGCCAACGATGACCTTACTGATATGCCCTGTGACCTGGCCTATGGACAAGGCCACAGACTTTCTGAAGTCACCGAGGGACTGAGTCTCCTTTTTCAGCTGACCTGCCTCACTGGCCCTGACTTCACCTGGCACCGGCTTAGTCCCATAGCCGGCTAAGCCTGTTGAATAAAACATGGCCAGGGCAAAGGCCAGAGTAACCGCTGTCATCAGTAAACCTGCGTTCCATTTCTTTCTCATCTGTCTTCCTCCTATGCGATGATATCTATAATTCGGGCATCTGTATCCTGCCTGGTCTTCTAAGTCCTGACTGACTTACTTAATCCTGTCTAATCTGTTTATCCTGTCTGATCTACTTATCCTGTCTGATCTACTTATCCTGTCTGATCTACTTATCCTGTCTGATCTTTTTGGTCCTGCCTCTTCTGAAATAACCTTTGACCTTCTCGTTATTGGAGAAATCCAGGTCCACACCCAGGACCATCTTCACCAGCCAGAAAAAGAAAAAGAGGACGAGGATGGGAATCAGGCAGGAGGTAACCAACATGACAGCGATGGCTTCCACCATATTATTCAGTGTATTTCTCAAGTCCTCGGATATATCCTTGGCCTCATTGCTGATACTAGACCAAATTCCTTCCCAGAATCCTTGGTCCTTACTGCCCTCCTCGATCTCCTCGGTGGTCTTCTTGGCTGCCTGTACTGTCTCTTCCAGAGAAGTCTGATAGGTGTCCTCGATAACACCGGAGATCTTCATACTGGCAGGAACTATGGCAAAAAGGGCCAGGCCGAAAAGAGCCATCTTCATGGACAGGTAGGACCAGGACTTATTCTTCATGATCACTGCCACGATAAAGGCCAGACAGGCCAGAGGAATCAGAAAAGAAAAGGCTGCGTACCCTGTGATGGTCAACAGGTACTTCTCCAGGTAAATGGCTGAAATCACGACGATGAAGTAGCTGCTCAGGTCAGCCAGTTTGTCGGCAATAGGGGTTCCGGCATCTCCGGGAATCAGAGTGATCGCCGCAGATGAAGCTGTACAGACAGCCATCAGCTCCAAGACATTAGCCCTTTTTTCCTCCAGACTGTCTATGGCACTTTGGTGAAACTTCACCGCGGTCACTTTAGGGGTGACTACCCTTGCGGAAGTGACCGCAATCATTAAAGCAATGATTATGAGCAGTATTGTCTTTGACCGGTCTTCCATAAAGTCCTTCCTCCTTTTACCCCGCTGAACTCCTGGTCTGGTCCGCATATGCAAAACCGCCCTGCCGCAGGGAAGCATTTTCCGTGGTATCGTCATTTATAGTTATACCATAAGGGAGGATTTCTTGAAAAGTTCTGCCTGCTGCCGCTGAAGAAAAGAGTTTCATCAGATTTCCTGTCCCACGAATGTACATCCCCCAGGAGGGTATATAATTATTAAGAATCGGGACATTTCCATGGAGGCATTTCCTATGAAGCAGAAAACTGCCCGGACCAGGTCCGGGCAGCAATGTGCGAAAAATTTCCTACAATATGTTATTTCCTCATCATATGTTATAAACATTATTTTGCAATGCCTGCCACAGCAGATTCCTCACTATTTGCGCCCAGTGCAAAGAAGAGACTTCCGTTGGGGCTTCCCGGGAAGAAGCTGACACTGGTCATAAAGGGATCATCCAGATAGTTGCTGGGAATATTACCGCTGGTGGATATATATATATTCTGGGTAGTATTGCCCGGGATCACGGCATAGGATACATAATAGCTGCCATTCGAATTGGTAACATAAGCATAGGTGCTCCAGATTACCTGCTTGGCGCTGTTAAGAATATATACGGTCGCGTCCCATTTACCTGCTCCTAAGCCTCGGAAATATATAGGAATATTCGTCATATTGGTTATTTCAATCCTTAAGATATCCCTTCCAAATAATCTGGAATAGCCGTTTACCCTGCCTTTGACAGCAAAAATATGTCTTGCCGCAGACATATTACCCTTTGTCTTTCCCCTGACAGCCCGGATGCGGTAATAGTAATTACCATTGGCCGCCGCGAATATTGATGTATTCCTTGTTCTGCCGATCACCTTGTAGCCACCGTTCTTTCTCGTGCTTCTGAGAATCTGATAATATTTAGCTTTCTTAACCCTTGTCCATGAAAGGAATACTTTCCCATCCGTGAAAGTAGCCATTCTGTATTTCGGTTTACCTAAGGATGCTGCCTGGGCTTTTCTGGCCGGCGTCATGGCAAACAGAAACATAAAAGTAAGTAAAAACACAATAAAACCTATTCTTTTTCTTCCCTTCATCATAATTTCCTCCTCCTAAATAGTTCATTTTCCCTTCATTATTAAATAGTTTAAAATTAATACTTTAAATGTATAACATAAATATACTATACAATTTCCTGTTTATCAAGTTATTATTCAGATATATTGCCAGCAATAAAAGATTAAAGACTGATTATTTTTAGATTTAATTTTTATTTTTTGTCTTTTTATTAATAGCCTGGTCTTTAGCTTTTTATATGCCTTTCATCAGATACTTCTTGCAGGTCTGTCTCCCGCTTCCTGCCTCCCCCGGTCCAAGAATATTTTCTCTGGACCCAGCCCACCTTTCCCCCTGGTCCCGGACTGTTTCCCCTCCCTGGACCTCCCCGGAAAAAGGGGGAAACTGGTGAAAACAAAACTCTTGTTCCCATACAAACAATATTTTGTTATAATATTGAAGAGAGCTGCCTTGACCAGGCCAGCCCTTTTCCCAATCAAATATCAGATAAAAAGAAAGTGAGGTCACATACTATGATATATGATTCCCTTTTAGACAGAATCAGACAGTTCACCCACTCCAGACCCTTCAGCACCCTGGGTCTCTTATTCATGTTGACTGCCTGCCTCTTTTTTGCGGGCCGGCAGGTCATTGTCGGCAGGGCAGCAGAAAACATAGTGGAAGGCGGCCAGAGCCAGTCGGAAGCCCCTGCGGAAGGGAATGATACCGGCATCCCCGCCAATGAAGAAGAGGCCGACTCTGAAGACCCGGAAACGGAAGAGGAGATTGAGGAAGGAACTTCCTCAGAAGAGATTGAGGAAGAGATTGAAGAAGTAGAAATGGATGAGGATGATACTGAAGCGACAGAAGAAGACAGCGATACCACAGCCGTCTCCGAGGCCGGAACTCCCGTCCGTATCATTCTTAGTGGGGAAAAAAGATTCAAAGCGGGTAACTATTATTTCCACGCCAACAAGAATTTTGATACTCTCTTTTATTCCAGGTCTGAGACCGATGAAGGAGATGCCCTGCTCATCGGAGACAGCTTCACCTCCACTTTTGTAAGTGATGGCAAAGACCTCTATTATTTCACGGCTGACGGTCTCACACGCTTATCCATAGATGATCAGACCACCGAGCTTGTCATGCCCGTGGAAAAAAGTGATTATATCACCCCCTATATCCTTCAGGTTTATGAGGGAAAATATTATTATACTCTCTATCAGGATGATACCAACTCAGTCTTCTATTGCTATGACAGCAAAGACGGCAAGGTTTCCACTATTGCCGAAGACCGGCTTGCCCCGGACCTCTATTCAGGCGCGGAGGGTCAGTACATGATCCTGATGTCCACGGATTTCTCCAAGACCTACATCTATGACTGCTCGTCAGGCCAGACCCATGAGATCGGCCAGGGTACCGTGACCGCTTCTTTCTGGCAGGGTATGCTATATGTAAGCCAGATCAATAACTACGAGGGTAACAGTGCCCACCTGAAGGCCTGTTCCCTGCCCGACCTCAAAGTGGTAAAAGCCATCACCATCGGGGAGAACATTCTGACCAACAGCTTCGCCGACGGCTTCTTTTACTATAGCTACGGCAAACAGGATGAGGCGGGTAATCTCACAGAAGAACACTTCGTGCGGGTAGACCCCCTGACCGGTGACCAGCAGAGCATCAGTAAAGAGGAATGTAACCTTGCACTTTACAACCAGGCTAATCCTGGTGGCAACTAAAACCAAGGAGATGTGACATGAATATACTTGCTGATTTGAAACCGGAATTAGTTTTCAGCTATTTTGAGAAGATCTGCGCCATTCCTCATGGTAGTGGGAACACGGCCATGATCAGTGACTATCTGACCGGTTTTGCCCGGGACAGGCAGCTTGATTACCTGCAGGATGACTATGGTAATGTTATCATCTGGAAGAAGGGCGGCCCGGGATACGAACAGCTTGACCCGGTGATTCTCCAGGGTCATATGGACATGGTCTGCGCCAGCGAGCCGGACTATGAGATCGATTTCCAAAAGGAAGGACTGCAGCTGCAGGTCAGGGACGGGAAGATTTCCGCCAGGGGCACCAGCCTGGGAGGCGATGACGGCATCGCCGTGGCCTACATGCTTGCCATCCTTGACATGGATGATCTTCCCCACCCTCCCCTGGAATGTGTCTTCACCACAGACGAAGAGGTTGGTATGCTGGGAGCAGCTGCCCTGGATATGTCTGTCCTTAAGAGCAGGCGGATGATTAATCTGGATTCGGAGGAAGAAGGGCAGTTCATGGTATCCTGCGCCGGAGGCCTGTCCCTTACCACCCACCTTCCCCTGAAGCGGGAGGAAGCGTCAGGCATCTGCGCCACGCTGGAGATCAGCGGCCTCAAGGGCGGCCACTCCGGTATGGAGATCGATAAGGGCCGGGGAAATGCCATCCTTCTCATGGGCAGGCTCCTCCACTATCTGCAAAAGGAAATCCCTGTCCAGATCATCAGCATCAGCGGCGGCACAGCGGATAATGTGATTCCTGACAGGTCCACCGCCGAAATCATGGTCAGAAGGGATGACATCACCGAGATAGACCGGCTGGTCAAGGCTCTAAGACAGATATTAAGAAAAGAATATATTCTCACCGACGACCAGGTGGATGTCAGCTTCTCGCCTGAGGTCCGGCCCACCAGTTCCCGGGTTTTAACGACAGACAGTGCCACCAGTCTTCTGGCAGCTCTTCTCAACCTGCCGGCCGGAGTCCAGAAAATGAGTTTTGCCCTGGAGAACCTGGTCCAGACTTCCCTGAATCTGGGCAGGGCCGTAACCAGAGAGACAGAAATTCTCTTCACCTATTCAGTGAGGAGCAGCGTAGGCTCAGAGAAGGACCATCTTGTAGAACAGATTGGGCAGCTGATGAAAAGTCTAGGGGGATCCATCTCCTGTTCAGGCAATTATCCGGCCTGGGAATACCGGCCAAACTCAGTCCTGCGACGGCTGATGACAGAAGTTTTTGAAGAGCAGTACGGCCGTAAGCCGGAGGCAACCATGATCCACGCCGGCCTTGAATGTGGCCTTTTTTCCGCCACTCTCAAAGACCTGGATTGTGTCTCCATAGGCCCTGAGATGAAGGGCATCCACTCTCCTGACGAAGAACTGGACATCGCCAGTGTCGGCCGGGTCTGGGATTTTCTCCTGGAGGTTCTGAAAAGAATGGACTAAGCCAGGGCCTGATAAAAGGAATCTAATGTGATATCATAATATAAACCTCTGGACCTGCCGGTCCCGTCTTTACAGCGGACTGGCCGGCTGGCCAGAGGTTTTTTATTCTTTCACATATTTATATCATATTCAGTTATGTTCAGTTTTTTAGATGGAGTTTTTAAACCGGCCTGCCCGGCTCATATCTTCTGCCCCTGTCCTTACAGGGGATCCACTATGACCCTTACTCATCCGTGACCAGGCATCTGTCTGCCCCTATCCTTACAGGGGATCCACTATGACCCTTACTCATCCGTGACCAGGCATCTGTCTGCCCCTGTCCTTACAGGGGATCCACTTTCCTGCCGCAGCGCCGGACCATGGCCTCCCGGAAAGGATTGTCATACTGGAGAAAAGCCTTCTCATACCAGGCAACATGGGCCTCCAGTTCCTGCTGGCTTATGTCTGGATTCAGCATCGTAAAACGCTCTTCCAGACTGTAAGGGTAGATCTCCTCCAGGGTCTCCAGGCAGATTCCGCAAAGCATGCAGGGAAATTTTGGCGCCATATGGGAAAAAGTACATCCACCATCAATGTTAATGGCATTTTCCCTGTAACCGATCATACCGGGAGGAGCGGTCTCACTCATATAGGAGGTGATAGTCGGTGTATGCCCATGTATTATGATATAGTCTTCGGATGGATTCCCCTGAAACTGGGGAGGCCGCTCCCAGATACAGTACTCTCTGAACTCTTCCTGGCTTTTGAACCGGGACGGGTCCTGAGGGTACCAGGCATGGACGATCTTATATTCCAGCTCTCCTCCTTCTGTTTTGACCTTAATGGACTTCTCCACAGGCAGGGACTGGAAGAAATTAATAATCGGAGCCACCTTTTTCACATCCACCATATGATGGTCCACCAGCATCTGATCAAAATCATAGTAGGTACCGGGAAAACGGTCCGGCATATCTGTCCTGCCCAGATACCACCAGCGGACAAAAACCGTAAACCAGCTGATCAGCTGGTCTTCATGGTTGCCACAGACCGACTGGTACTTACCATCTTCTGTGATGTGGTCCATCATCCACTGAATGGTCTCATAAACCTTGGGACCCCGGTCCACGAAATCTCCTAAGAAGATAAAACGTGCATCCGGATCCTTTTTTTCAATTTTATCAATCATGGCCATAAGATCATCATAACAGCCATGAATATCCCCGATCACATAATGCATCCTTTTATCTCCTTCCAAAGCTTTTATGCAGCTCAAGCCTTATTCTGCAGGAAAACACTTAAATTACATAGTGAACTCTGCTCTCATCAAAGCGCTGCTGCTGGGGTCTGGCCTCCGCCGGATAACCCACAGGGAAAAGCGCAAAGGCCGTCAGTCCATCCGGCAGATTCAGAATCTCCTTCACCGCCTCCATCCGGTCCTCCTCAGGAGCTATACCCAGCCACACACCACCAAGGCCCAGCTCGTTGGCCTCCAGCCACAGGTTCTCCGTAGCAATACTGAGATCAATCTGGGTATATTTGGCAAACATACAATCCTCATAATAACAGGGGACTATAACCAGGGGTGCTCCAGCCGCGCAACCGGCATAGGGGCTGGCCTTGGCCAGCTTCCGGATAATACTCTTATTGGTTACCACATAGAATTCCCAGGGCTGCTGGTTAGCAGTCGAAGGTGCCGCCATGGCAGCCTTTAGCAGCAACTTAATCTTATCCGGCTCCACCGCCTTATCCTTATACTTCCTGACACTGACTCTTGTGAAAATACTATTCATCCAATCCCTCCAGTCCCCTAAACGGGCCCTCCCGGCCCAGGATAAAAATCATTAAAAAACCCTTCCATCCCCCTCCCGATTCCAGGCAGGAGAACTACCTTTATCTACTTATATAATAATAGAAAAAAGCAAAAATTTCCATGGCTATTTATACCCTTTCATCCCACCAACAAGCCCCCTTTCCACATAAAAAAGAAGCAGGTATCCCCCCAAAAAACAATCTGTGCTATACTATCATAAACACTAAAAAATGAATATGATACACCGATGGTATAGCTGATTCTTTTTATAATTGCCAGACTTCCGGCAGCCGCAGAAAGCTGGCGGAAGGATCCCCGGAACATGTACAGAAAGGAGATGATTCTTATCCCTCCATTAGTGATAAACCCTGAGTCCCCCTCAGCCATGGACGACATTTTATTCAACACATCAACGCCGAGAAATGTGGTATGGCAGATTACAGAGCTGACAGAATTCCGCCGGATTCTGCCGGCTTTCATCGAAAAAGCCGCTGCCGGCGGCCAGAAGATCGCCTACATCCATTTCTCCGAGAAGGCGGCTTCCCTGGTAGATGACCGCTACATCAGGGAACAGAAAGTCCATCTGCAGGAGATTCCCCTGTCCCACCGCTTTGAGGGCTTTTCCGTATCCGTCTACCAGACCATCTGGAACAACGGCCATAATGTCCTTTATATATTTGACTGCCTTTCCGAGCTGCAGACAGCCTGGGCCACGGACCTGATGATGGAGAACTTCTTCCGGGTCATCACTCCTGCCATCCGCAGCACCAACAGCCAGGCCTTCTTCCCCCTGATCCGGGGCCTCCACTCTTCAGAAACCAAGAAGGAGATCCAGCGGCAGACCAGGCTATTTCTGGACCTCTATTCAGACTTTAACCATATTTATATGCGGCCCATCAAAATCTACGGCATGCCGGACAAACAGCTGGTCCCCCACATTTTCCATGGTTCGACCGGCCACTTTGAACCCATACAGGATGCTGTCTTAAACAGCCGCTTCCAACGGGCTCTGAACCTGACCTCCCGTATGTCAGCCGGCAAGGAATATGATGAACATAAGGACGCCTGGGACCGGTTTTTCGACCAGACCCAGCGGGATTTCGAGATGTCCAGGGATATCAGCACAGCCTGTGAGAGAATGAGTGAGATCATGATGAGCCGGGATCCCCGGATCCGGGAAATGATCAGGGACCATTTCCGGCCTGAGGACTATTTTTTTGTAAAAGAGCACATGGTAGGCACCGGTCTGATCGGCGGCAAGGCCTGTGGCATGCTGGTGGCCCGCAGGATTATCGAGAACCGGAGGCCCGATATTTTCGAGCGGATGGAGCCCCATGACTCCTTCTTTATCGGGTCCGATGTCTTCTACTCCTATATCGTGGAAAATGATTTCTGGGATCTCCGGGTCCGGCAGAAAACAAAGGAGGGTTACTTCGACCTGGCCGACAGCGTCACAGACAAGATGCTCCACGGGACATTTTCCAGGAAAATGAAGGATGCCTTTATCCAGCTCCTGGAATACTATGGACATTCACCCATCATCGTCCGGTCCAGCTCCATCCTGGAAGACGGCTTCGGCAATGCCTTTGCCGGTAAATACGAGTCAGTTTTCTGTCCCGGGGTGGGAACTATGGAAGACCGGCTGGCTGAGTTCGAACAAGCCATCCGGATCGTCTATGCCAGCTCTATGAGCCGGTCCGCCCTGGACTACAGGCTGAGAAGGGGCCTGGCTGAGCGGGATGAACAGATGGCCCTCCTGGTCATGAGGGTCTCCGGCTCCCACTATGGCAGCTATTTTATGCCCTGTGCCGCCGGGGTCGGTTACTCCTACAGTACCTATCGTTTTCTTGAGAGCCTGGACCCGGCCGCCGGCATGCTCCGCCTGGTCATGGGCCTGGGAACATCGGCTGTGGACCGGACGGAAGGCTCCTACCCCAGACTGGTCAGTCTGGATAAGCCGGAAGCCACCTCCTTCAAATCCCTGGCTGAACACCATCGCTACTCCCAGCAAAACCTGGAGCTGATTAATAAAGAGACCGGCAAGCTGGAACAGCTGCCCGTAAGCCGGGTTCTTGATGTCCTGCCCAAATGGCTGAAAAAAGTCCTGCTGGGTCATGACCTGGACGCGGAACGCCGTTTCCGGGACCGGGGCATCTTCCGGGATGTGCTCTTTGTGAATTGCCAGGGTCTGGTGAAGAACAAACAATTGATGAAGGATATGCAGGATATGATGGCCGTAATCCAGGAGGAATACCAGCAGCCGGTAGATATTGAATTTACCATGAATTTGTCTGAGGACGGGGACTACATCATCAACTTGCTCCAGTGCCGCCCCCTCCAGGTATTCCGGGACAAGGGCCGGCAGCTGATTCCTGAGGACCTGGCAGAAGAAGACATTTTTATCGATTGTACTAATGCCTCCATGGGCCAGTCCCAGAGGCTCCCCCTCTACGCCATCGTCTACGTGGACCCGGTGGAGTATTACAAGATGCCCTACAATGATAAAAACCAGATTGCCCGGATTATCGGTTCCCTCAACTGGTATTACCGGAATAAAAATAAAAACATGCTGTTGATGGTGCCGGGACGGATCTGTACCTCCTCTCCGGAGCTGGGCGTTCCATCCACCTACTCGGACATCAGCGAATTCAAAGCCATCTTTGAAATATCCGAGTCCCGGGTCGGCTACAGCCCGGAACTCTCCTACGGCAGTCACATTTTCCAGGACCTGGTGGAAAACGGTATCCTCTATATGGCTGTCTTCGAAGATGACCGGACAAGGGTCTTTTACCCGGAACGGTTCACAAGCATGAAGAACCATATATGTGATATCGTCCCCGAGGCGGCCGGACTCGACCACATCATCGGTTTCTACCTGGTTGGACAGGAAGGAGCCTGTCTTTACCACGACCTGATGGACAAACGTCTTGTCTGTGCTTTTGACAGGAAGGAGGTGACCCCATGATCGAATTAACCCAGAATGCCAATGAACAGAACATCTACCGGAATATCACGGAAGCCATCCCCTTCCCTGAACTGATGACAGACAAGGAGATTGCCTCATCTTTCTCCCTCCTGGCAGAGGAGGCAGAGCGGAAAATCCTGAAGCTGACAGAGGAGACCAATGATATCATCAGTCTCATGGAAACCCTGCAAAATGAAGAGGACTGGCGGAAAATCAGGGCGGGCCTGACCATACTGGAAAGCCATTCCGGTCTTCTTTCCCCGGACCAGATCCGGATCGTTCTCAACTACCTTTTTGCCATGCTGCCCCACAAAAACAGCACGGTACGGAGAATGGCCGCCAGGACGGCAGGTTTTCTGATTGCTTCCTGCGCCAGGACCAATCCCGATATCTGGGAAAAATTCCTTCACCGCCTCCTCTTCCCAGGCAACCATACCAGCCTGACCAACCGTCGGAGAATCGGCTATGCCATCAGGGAGATTCTCAACGCGATCATGGAAGGCCTGACCAGGCCTGATCATAAGGATGATTCTCTGCCTGCAGAAAATGCGGCGCCTATGGACGCCATCACCGCTGATGAGGCAACCAACACTGCCAGACATCCCCTGACTCCGGCAATCCTGGCCACCTATTCTTCTTATTTCAAGTCGACAGGCTGGGACAACATGACCTGCCTTTACCTGGTCACAGGAATCCAGGACATCTCCTGCCAGCTCTGGTCGACCCAGCAGCTCTACTATATCTTCGGTTTCATGCGCTATTTCCTGAGGAAAGATTACGAAGAGATCCGCATCGCCTCACTCCGCCTTCTCTCCACCTGGTTTGGCCAGGGCTGGAAGCCCAGGGAGGATGTTCTCTTCTATCTGTCTGATTACTATCCCCAAAGGAGCAGCGTCTACAGTGAAAAATATCTGGTCTGGCAGATCCGCCAATACCTGCCTGAGGAGTTGCCGGGCTTTCAGCCCGTATCCACCAAAGCTCCGGCTCCCTCCACTGTATCCCACCAGAATAAAACGGACACTCAGTCCGGCCCCGCCAAAAGGGGAGCAGTAACTGAGGCAGCAGCCGGTGACCAGGAGAAAGAAACCGGCCAGGAGCCCGGGATAACAGGGGCAGAAACTGAAAAAGGCAAGGACAGACCGGACCATGAATTAAAAAGGCTTCAGCCCAGGGATCTGATCTCGGAAAATCTCCGGTCAGAGACTCCCTGGATCATCAAAATCATGAATCTGAGAATCCTGAAGCACTATTACAGCGGCAGGGAAGACCTCTTCCCCTATGCCACCCACCTGCTGAATATCCTGAGGCTTAACACCCAGGCCGTCGTATTTATCACGGCCGGCCGTCACCTGGTCCAGGCCATGCACCGGCTGTCCCATCAGCATATCTATGAGATCGTCCAGGAGATCCTCAAATCCATAGAGCTGATGGATGACTCCTCCAACTATTATCCGGAATTCCTGGGAAATGCTTTTCTTCATCTGGATCCCCAGGACCAGATTGAGCTGCTTCCCGCCTTCCAGGAGCTGTCCGAACACAGCAATAAAGAAGTTGTCAATACCATCACGGAAACAGCGGCCGTCATCCTCCAGCTCATGGAGACCTCTTCTGCCCACAGGACGGCAGTCCAGGGACAGGACCTGCAGACGGAGATGCAGTTCTTTACCGGCATCCTTTACAAGGCCATGGCCAGCTACAAAGACGATGTAGCCAGAGAAGCCTTTTTCCTGGCAGGCCACCGGCTTTTCCGCTATGAGGCAGCCTCCCATGCCCAGCAGGAATACATGCGCCATCTGGCAAAAAAAGCCCTGACCTACATGGTGGCCAAACCTGCCTTCCTGGCGGAACTCTACAACAGCAGTTCCCTCTGCCACATCCACAAATACCTGCGGCAGAACATGGGAACTCTCCCTGATGAGGATAAAAAGCAGCCCATCGCCTTCTTCTCCGGCTCTTTCGACCCCTTTACCAGAGGCCATAAGGCTGTGGCCAGGGAACTGTCTGAGATGGGCTTCCGGGTTTATATTGACGCTCATGATTTCTCCTGGTTCCAGAACACCCAGCCCTACCAGATCCGCCGGCAGATCATATCCATGTCTGTAGCTGATCTGGAACATGTCTACCTGTTCCCGGAGAAATACCCCATCAGTCTTGGCAACACGGATGACCTGGGCCTGCTGAGAAAGCTCTTCCCCGGCCGGGAGATCTATATTGTCGTAGGAAATGATGTGGTGGAGACCAACTCTGCCTATATGGAGGACCCCAGACCCGGTTCCATCCACACCTTCCCCCACATCGTCTTCTACAGGAACATCTCCCAGGGCCACATGGACCGGACTGCCATCGAGCAGCTGATCCAGAATGAAGTCCTTTATATGAATCTGCCATCCTACTACGACACCATGTCCTCCCAGGATATCCAGCAGAAACTGGAGGAGGGCACAGACATATCCGGCTTGGTGGATTCCCAGGTCCTCAACTATATTATGGACAGGAACCTCTATTCCGGGGATCCTATTTACAAAAAAGTTGCCAGGACCAAGCCCATTGAAACCATACTGGATCTGTCAGACAAAGACAGGACCGTCACCATCTTAGACAAGAGAAAAGAGCTAAAGGAATGCGGAAAAGTCATATACCATAAAATCTTCCTGTCTGATCTCTATGAAGAATGCGAGGATATGGACCTGACCAACCTGCTGCGGCAGAAGCTTTCAGGCCGGGTAGTCCGGATCACTTCCATCAGCGGCCAGACCACGGAGACAGAGGATATGAAAATGACCGTCCTGGCAGAAATGCTCTCCATAGTCCAGGAGCAGTCTTACTCCTACGTCCTCATGCTGGACAGCCCGGACCACCGGGACCTGCTCCTGGCCCAGGGTTTTCTGCCCCTGGAGGGCTATGAGGACTCCTTTATCCTGGACCTGAGTAATCCCCTGACCGTATTCTTCGACGCATTTTCCTTTATCAAGGAACCCTACTGCAACACACCGGAAGTAGAGCAGGTGCTCTGGCAGTGCCGCAAAAGACTGCAGACCGCCCTTCCCAAACTCTATCCGGGCCGGCTGGTCCTCAATCTGGAGACGGAGATCCTCAACTATAAGCTGATCCGGCTGGTCATGGAAAATAACCCCATCACAGGCAAAGATGACCTGGAGGGAGACTATATACCGGAGGAGCTCCTGGAAATCCATCTCTCCCATGAGAAAATGTGTGTTCCCTTCGGTAAAATATTAAAGGGAGTCCGCCTGCCGGATACTGTCACAAAAGACCTCTATACCGAAAAGCTTTACAATCGGAGACTGGAGGGCTTTGAAATCAGGGAATTCCCCAACTATCCTTCCCTGATTACCCAGATCCGGTCCATCAAATCCTTCCAGAAACCGGTAATTCTGGTGGATGATATTTTCCATAAAGGCTACCGTGTATCCAAAATACGGACACTGTTGGACGAAGAAAAAGTCGATGTCAGTGATATCATCGTCGGAGTAATCTCCGGCCAGGGAAGAGACCTGGCCAAAATCAACAAGCATAACGTCAAGGCTGTCTACAATATTCCCAACATGAGAGCCTGGATCCTGGAATCAGACATCTATCCCTTCGTAGGCGGTGACGGAATCCAATCCAGGGACGAAGAGGCCCAGACCGCCTCCCTCCTGCCCTCCATTAATACCATCCTGCCCTACCAGGTCCCCTCCTTCCTCGAGGGTGCCTCCAGGGAAGCCTTTTTCGAATTATCCAGAGTCTGCCTGGAGAACTCCAGAGCCCTTTACCTGGCCCTGGAAAAGGTCTACCAGGAAACCTGCCACCGGGCCCTGACCCTGCGGCGGCTCTCTGAAGTCCTTGCCGAACCCCGGTATCCCGATAGCGGCGCCTCCGTCAGCATGGACGGCGACCGCCTGGTATCAGACCTCATCGCCGCCGAAATCGACCGGCTGGAACGCTACAAACACTTCGCAACCTAAACATCTGCCCCGGACCAACCGGCCAGACACCAACACTTATCCAACAAAAACGGAGCCGTCGCACTAAAGCGGCGGCTCCTTGTCACGTAAAAAAGCATGCTTTTGAAAACCCTTAGACGCTGAATTCTGTCACTTCGGGATTCTGATTCATAAATTCCAAAGCCTGCTCATATTCTATGGGATTCTCAATCCTCACACTCATACTAATCCTGATCCATCCCTCTTTCCGGATAATACTGCTGTCATCAATGATACACTCATCCTCATGGATAAATTTATGGAATTTTTCCAGCATATCCGGATCGTCCTTCATACGTACAGAAATCGTTTGCTCTACCAGGGTCCGGGGTCCAATCATACCATGGTGGATGGCCTGTAGAATCAAAATGACACAGGTCTGGAAGATACCTACCCAGTAAAGACCGGCTCCCACGGCCAGGCCGATGGCCGCTGTAGCCCACATACCGGCTGCTGTTGTCAGGCCCCTGACACTGGCCCTTCCCTGCTTGAAAATAATACCTGCACCCAGGAAGGATATGCCGCTGACTACCTGGGCTGCGATCCGGGAGGAATCAGCCCCTCTGGTTCCGGCAACATCAGCCAGGTCTACAAAGGCATATTTAGATAAGATCATAAATACTGCCGAGGTCACCGCAACAATGCAATGAGTCCTGACACCGGCTCCCTTCTGCCTCCTGGATCTTTCCAGGCCGATACTTCCTCCCAGGAATACCGAAACCAGAATACGGATCATAAATTCCAGATTATCATACATCGTCAGCGTATTTTCCGGCAGAAATGTCGACAAGCCATTTAACATAGTTACCCTCCTCCAAAAATCATCTACCCCTATACTGGTGGAAAACTTTATTCTACAGTCTAAAGCCCTTTACAGCTTGATACTTCTCTTATTATTTTATCTGTTTTTTACAGAATGTCCAGTAACCTTTGTTGTCAAATGAGAATTAGTATGCTGTGTCATATATCCAGTATTTACTAAAGAAGGAACAGACAGCCGGCCATATTAAAAAAGCCCTGCGTCCGGTTTTCTCAAACCATCGGCAGGGCTTCATAGACCCTAGACCTGCTGTAAACTCACAGCATTTTCATATACAAACCAGTTTTTACAGTTTGTCCCTGTACTTGATATAACCCGGTGTAGCTGCGGGAGCGATAACCTTTGTACCGTCATTGATGGTCGCATACTTGTCAACAACCTGGTTCTCAAGAACTGCACCTTTACCAATCTTATCATAAGCGGAAATTACACAATTCTTAACGACAGCACCTTCCTCGATAACAGCACCACGGCCGATAACGGAATTCTCAACAGTACCCTTAATCAGGCATCCATTGGAGATAAGGGAATTCTTTACGCTGGTCGTAGCATAGTACTGGGTCGGGCAGGCATCTGTTGTCCTGGTATAGATGGGCCAATCCTTCTTGAAAAGGTCATCGGAATTCTCAGGATTGATCAGATCAATATTAGCCTTAAGGTAGGTTCTCAGGCTGGTGATCGGAGCGAAGAAGCCCTTGTGCTCAACGGCACGTACATCCATGTTCTTAAGCTCTGCATTAACAATGTCAGACAGAGAGTAAATGGAAGAAACTGCTGCTGCCTTCTCAATCAAACTATAGAGAAGTTCTGTCTTCATCACATAAGACTCCATGAAGATATTTTCCTCATCCTTATCACTTAAGCAGGCGGAGATACCCTTAACCCTGTTTCCATCAAGGTCAAGAACGTTACAGGTAGCGTAGCCCTTCTTGGCATCTGTCACCTTGTGATAAAGCAAGGTGATATCAGAGCCGGACTGGGCATGATCCTGAAGAAGTGCGTCATAGTCCTGGGCAAAGATCATGCAGCTGGGAGCGATTACAACATACTCTTTCTCCATCTTTTTGATCTGCTCGATATTCCGTCTGAAGTTCTTAATATTTGTATTGTAAACTTCATTGGCCATGGTCTGGTCCGGGAAGAGAATCTGGATCTTGCCGCGCTTGGAGTTGATGTTGTAATGACGGCCTGTTCCGATATGCTCTACCATGGACCGGGGCATGGAAGCGATATAAACCTGGATATTATTGATATTGCTGTTGCTGAAATTGGAAATCGGGAAATCGATTACACGGTATCTTCCAAGGAAGGAAAATGCGCCGATGGAGCGATACTCTTGAAGGCCAGCCACCTTCTTGTCAGCGGATGAAGTGATAATACCAAATGCTTTTGCCATGATTGTTACCTCCTTACACGTCCTGTGCAACCAGCAGGATCTCCTTGCTGTCCGCACTTCCTACAACAGCGTCTTTACTTACCTTGATATCGTTTGCAATAAGAGCTCTGGTTACAGTTGCACCCTCGGCAACCTTAACGCCCGGCATAAGCACGGAATCAATGATATGGGCTCCCTTGCCAACCTCTGCGCCTGTGAAGATTACGGAATTCTTCACTTCGCCTTCCACTCGGGTACCCTGGGTGATATAAGCTGCCCCGATCTCAGCATCAGGACCGATATATGCAGGCAGGGGTGCTGCATCCTCAGTATATATTCTCCATGTCGGATCATTCAGGTTAAGTTCATTGTTCTCATCAAGAAGGTCCATATTAGCCTCCCAGAGAGAATCGATGGTTCCAACATCCTTCCAGTATCCTTCAAACTTGAAGGCTACCAGCTTCTCGCCTCCATTGAGCAGAGCCGGAATAATGTCATTACCGAAGTCATGGCTGGAATTCTCATCATCTTTGTCCTTGATGAGAAGGGCACGAAGTTTTGCCCAGTCAAATACATAGATACCCATGGAAGCAAGGGTGCTTCTCGGATGAGCCGGCTTCTCCTCGAAATCGATGATCTTGTTGTCTTCATCCGTGATCATGATTCCGAAACGGGTTGCCTCCTCAAGAGTTACAGGCATAACAGCGATAGTTGCGGCTGCATTCTGTGCCTTATGGTAGGCGAGCATCTTGTCATAGTTCATCTTGTAGATGTGGTCACCGGAAAGAACTAAAAGATACTCAGGATCATAGTTGTCAATAAAGTCAATATTCTGTGTGATGGCGTCAGCCGTTCCACGGTAAACATCGAGATCAGAATCTGCCTTCTCTCGCGGTGGAAGAACGTATACTCCACTGTCCTTTGTGTCCAGTCCCCAGAGACCGCTCTTTGCCGCATAGCTGCCCAGAAGCACAGACTCATACTGAGTCAAAACACCAACAGTACTAATGCCGCTGTTTGCACAGTTGCTCAGCGGAAAGTCGATAATACGGTACTTTCCACCGTAGGATACTGCAGGCTTTGCCACTTTGTTAGTAAGATCATGAAGACGACTTCCACGACCACCGGCCAGGATCATTGCTAACATCTCGTTCTGTTTCATGATGAGACCTCTCTTTCTTCGTGTATTTAGTAATCCTTCAATAAAGCAATGAAAACAATAATAATATGTTACAACAATGTCATTTTTGTCTAAATGACTAAGTTATTATAGCATAGAATGTATATTTTTGCACTTATCTATTATAAACTTCTTTGCAAAAAGCAAAAAAACTTCCTGCGCCATTGAAAAATTACCAAAATTATATAAAAAGACACCAAGAACTATAAAATAGATTTTACAAGTTGAAAATCGCAAAAATATAACCGGTCAAAACCAGGACGATTCTAAGATAATCTCTGGTCCGGCCGGCTGTAAATCCACAAAAGGCTGGGGTAGCATCTGCTGCATTTGCCATATGTTTTTTAAAAAATCAGATGTCATGGGGATTCTTCAGGGCAAATCTCAGAGCGTCAATGAAGGCATTGGTCGCAGCCCGGCAGGCTGACTCAGTTCCAGTTAGAACAGCTCCGCAGGAGTTGGCATTGGAAGGCGGCGCCCAGTACTTGACCATGCGGGTATCCCCGGCCTTGAGGGCCTTATCCAGGGCATAGTTGGTCTCTGTCGGAGCGGCCACCAGATAAGAATAGGCCTTACCCTCCTCGATACCACACCACTGGCTGAAATACTTGCCTGCCCGCGGGATCGTCTGGGCATAGAAGGCTGTGGTATCATCCCCGTCAAAATTACAGAGGGCCGACTGGCGGTCAATAAAATCCTTGATATACTCCATACCGCTTCGCACATCAGCCACCTTGGGACCGGAAAAGAGTACATAGATACTGCCTCCGAATTTACTCCAGGAGCAGTCCTCTCCCCCATAAAATGTCTCTGCGTGAATCAACTTTATATCCGCCTTTTTCGTGGCGTCATCGACGGCCAGGTAGCCGACGTCATCGTTATCTACTGTAAACATACCCACACTCTGATGCCCCTCCGGAAGATTGTAAGCCCTGGCATAATCCGGAGCCACATGGGCGATCAGCTTGCGGCTGAGCATATTGGTTTTCATCTTAACAATATTCATCAGATGGACCCCCTCACCATATTGATGCCTTTATCATACCATGTAAATTAAGGCCTTTCAAGAAAACAAAAGCAGGATTTTCAAGCCACATTTCCCAGTTCATTTTCCAGTTAATCTACCAGTTCATTTTCCAGTTGATCTCTCAGTTCATTTTCCAGTTAATCTACCAGTTCATTTTCCAGTTAATCTACCCAGTTCATTTTCCTGTTGATTTATCGATTCACTTTCCTGTCGGTCTCCAGGTTCCTTTCCAAGCTCCGGCCCGGCTAAACCCCCTGGCCGCCGCAGGCTCAGTATATGGGGCCCTCATAGGCCCGGCCAGGCAGGGTCTCAAAATCATAGTCAGGAAGGTCTTCCAGCCTTATGTTAGCCTGGCAGCTGACATGAACCATAAGATTGGAAGCCTCACCCAGCTGGACAACCACCACCGGCTTGCCAATCCCATAGGCATAACCACATTCCCAGGCTGTCCCGCTGTCACTGTAATTACCATAGTAAAGCATAATCAGGCAATCGCACTTATGAATATGATCCCTGTCAACAGTAAAAGCGTTCTCCGCCCAGGTGGAAGAACCCTCTTTTCCCTCGATCATGAACTCCCTGGGGCTGAACACCTCAAGACCCTTCTCCCGGAGAATCCTCTCCACCTTATCAACATTAGCCAGCTCCCTGTCATTAAAAAAAGGACTGGCCAGATAAATCTTCCTAGCCATAATAACCTCATCTCTCAGATATTTCATCTCTCAGATATTTCTACGAAACAAACCCCATTATACCTGCTAATTCCTCCTATCGCCACAGAAAACCATAAAAAATCCAATGAAGAAAAGGAAAAACCGCCCGGATCACCGGACGGTTCTACTTGCAAGGATTATAATTACTTATCTCATCACAAAGAAATTAATGTAAGTCTTAATATTAGTCATCCCGGAAGCCACCACCATCTTATTCTCATCAGCCAGGTAATACTCGCTGCCACCCTTGTAAAGATGAAGCCCTTTCTGGTTGCAGGCTGTCAGGGCACCGCCCTGCAGATGCATAAAGCCTTCGTCAGCTTCTATGGCCTCAATTGGGGTCATCGTTCCATCAATCTCCTGCATCATTAATGTTGTCATAACCGACATACCTCCCTCATATTCATTATCCCATCTTAAGTTTATCATGCTATAAGAGATGTCAGTTAAGAAAAATCCATCAGATTCCTTGTGGATTCCTGTCCGGCCCCTGAAGCCTGTCCCTGTCTCCCGGGGCTGGGGTCTGCAGTTTCAACCTTTCAATCCCTGTCCTCCCGGTCACTTGCCCGGTAGATCACCTGTTTGCCAAACCGCTGCCGGCTGTCTTTAAGCATCTTGTCCAGGCGGTCCATTTTTTCCTGCCTTGCCTTCTGCTTCTTTTCCTCCTCCTGCTTTTTTTCAAAGGCTTCCCGGTTCTGCTCGGCCCAGTCAAACAGGCTGATCTGCCGGTAACCGCTTTTATCCAGATGGGAAGCTCCTACTCCCAGCAGCCGCACAGAATGGCCGGCCGTCAGCAACCCCTCAGGGCCCCTCAGCAGCTGGTCCAGCAGGTAAACCGCATTATGGAAAATGTCCTCCGCCCGGTTGGTGGAGTTCTCCAGGGTAAGCTGCCTGGAATGGCGGCGGAAATCCTCTGTTTTGGCACTGACGGTAATAGTGAAGGCCAGGACCTGGTCTTTCTGCAGCCTGCCGGCAACCTTTTCCGACAATCTCTGTAGTATGGCCGGTGTTCTAGCCTCATAGTTGGTCAGATCAATATCTTCGGACAGGGTGGTCTCATTGGAATAACTCTTGGCCTCCCTCTTCTCTCCACTGACTCTTGCACTGCTGATACCATTGGCACTTTTGTGAATATAAGCTCCGGCTTTTTTGCCAAGTACAGACTGAAGCAGACCCAGGTCGGCAGCGGCCACATCCCCGATACTGTTGAGACCCAGCTGATGCAGCCTGGCTGAAGTCGCTCCGCCGCATCCATGAAGATCTTCCACAGGCAGGGGCCACATCTTGGCGGCTACTTCCTCCGGAAAAAGGGTGTGGGTCCGGTCCGGTTTTTGAAAATCACTGGCCATCTTGGCCAGGAGTCTGTTGGTGGATATGCCTATATTGACCGTAAAGCCCAGGTCATGGAAAACACGCTCCCGGATTATCCTGGCCCGGTCAATAAGCTCCCGGTCAGAAAGCAAAGCCAGGTGACTCATGTCCATATAGGCCTCATCGATGGATACCTGCTCCAGTTCCTGACAGTATTCCTCCAAAATTCTTATAAATTTATGGGAGCATGACCGGTAATAAGTGAAATCCGACTTCACCAGGACCAGGTCCGGGCATTTCTGCAGAGCCTTGACCACCGGTTCACCGGTTTTCACCCCATATTTCTTCGCGGGGATGGACTTGGCAGTAACCACTCCGTGCCGGGTCTTGATATCTCCGCCCACGGCAGAGGGTATGGTCCTTAAATCAACAGAAGAAGGGTCCTCCTCCAGCCTTTTTATGGCGGACCAGGACAGAAAGGCAGAATTGACATCCACGTGAAAGATAATATGATCTCTACCCTTATATGCCATCACGAATCCCCTCCTCAACTCCTCAAAACAGCTTTCTTCTTAGCCTTAAATACAAAGGAAATCTTTCAAAGGCGGGCTTGCCCATCCTGCCAGGAACTTCTTCAAGACAGGATATCCCAATCCCCTCTACGGTCCCGGGTTACAATCCCTAAAAAACTTTCCCCTAATATGAAAGAAAAGGACGCTTCACACGTCCTTCCATAATATGCCAGTCATCCAAATACTTTATCACAAAGCCCCTTATACTCCTGCCAGGCATCATAGTCACAAAGCTCTGATGTCAGGTCTGCGACAGTCTTATAGTACCAGGCCTGCTTGTCCGGATCCTTCTGGTTAAAACGGTTCCAGATCTGGTCTCCCACAAGCTGGTAGTCCCTGTCGATGGACCGAAGATTAGCCAGCTTATCAGCCAGGGCCATAATCTTAGCTTCCTTTGACGCATGCTCAAGCCCCCGCAAGGTATTCTGCTTGCGGATAATCCAGGTGTCCTCCGCCTTTTGGTCCCTCATTTTATCTTCTGTCTCGGCAGAAACCAGATTGGCGATCCTATCTCCAAAACAGGCTCTGATATCCGCCTCTGTCCTGTCGGTATCCTCCACCACATCATGGAGCAGACCGGCCGCAATCATATTCTCATCATCGGTCATAGTCGCTATAATATCAGCTACATCCACAGGATGGGTGATATAGGGTGTATCGGTTCCCTTCCTGAACTGGTTTTTATGGGCCTCTGCAGCAAAGTTCAAGGCCTTCTGATAGAGTGCTGTCTTTTTATAATCCATAAAATCCTCCGCAGTAACGTATATATTCAGCTCTTGAATATATTATAGCACCAAAATCCACCCATTACAAAATACAAAGCTTGTAATAATAGCTGCTATCATGAAAATTTTATGTTCATTATCATGGAAAAAATTATGTTATCCTGTATTTTTACCATTATCAGATGACATAAAATTACAATCCTTTATTCTCCGCTGCAGATGGCCAGGGCAGCAAGGACCAGGATCACACCGGTCACACCGGCAAGAGTCAATGGTTCCCGGTAAAGGACCATGCCAAGAACCGTGGCTGTCACCGGCTCCACCGACGCTATTATGGAGGCCTTGCTGTTCTCCACATACTGAAGCCCGGCCGTATAGGTCAGGTAGGGAACCACCGTCCCCAGCAGGCCAAGGGCCAGACACAGGCCAAACATGGGCAGGCTCTCCGTGGCCACCTCTGCCACCCGCCCGCTGTCGGTGAGGAAAAAGGTTCCAAGGCTGGCGATCAGGAAGGTATAAAAGGTAATGGTCAGGGAATGATAGCCCCTCTCCAGGGCATACCTTCCAAATATGGAATAGAGGGCATAACCCCATCCTGCCCCCAGACCGGTTAGGATACCCAGGGCAGAAATCCGGCCCGGGTCCGTCAGGATTCCTGTCACAAGCAGACAGCCCAGAAAGGTCATAAGCAGGGCCAGAACCTTCTTTCTGGTAAATGCTTCGCCAAAGAGGAAATGGGACATGACCATGACCATGGCCGGGGCTGTATAGAGGAGGACCGCCGCCACGGAAAGAGAGGTCAGGGTCACCGCCTTGAAATAACAGAAATTAAAAAAGACGATGCTGCAGATCCCGGTCCCCAGGAAACACCAGAGGTCCTTCCAGCGGATGCGGAATTTACTCCTGTCAAAAATAAGCAGGACCAGGCCCATAATCAAACAGGTCACCAGAGCCCGAAGGAAAACGATATCCATGGATACCAGGCCATGGTTATTAAGCTGCCTGACAAAAATGCCCAGGCAGCCCCACAGTATTCCCGCGGTTAAAATCAGTAATGGCGCCAGTTTTTTCATCTTTCCGTCTCCTTTTTATCCCCATAAGATTCCCATAAGAAAAGCCCGCCTGCGGGCCCCCGCACCGGGCAGGATCATGCCAGTGCCATAGTGTCTATCAGGCCAGTGCACATTCAACCCGGAGATTTTTAATTCACAAGTAATTTTTTAATTAATTTAATTCAAAGAAAACCGAAGAATTACCTGTGAATTAAAAAACTGCCCAGCCGGTCTGTGCATCCAGACCTGCTGGGCGGCGGTTCCAAACAATCAGACATCAAGGATCAGGCATACACAATTACGGCAATCACATCTACCACCTGGTCACTCCGGTTGGCGATTCCATGGCCGGTCCCCTCGGGACAGATGGTCACATCGCCACCTTTAACCGTGCGGATCTCTCCATTATCATTGTACTCTGCCTGCCCGTTTAAAATATAAAAAATCTCACTGTCATTCTCATGAACATGGTAGCCTATGCTGCTGCCGGGCTCCAGCCTTAATCTGGCAAAAAGCCTGCCCTTTTCATAAAGTTCAGAAGCATCCACAAAATTGGTGATCTGCACCACTCCGTCACCGTCTCTCATATGCTCACGGTATTCTACCTTACACTCATCTGCCCGTCTTATCATATCCAAACCCCTTTCCCTGATTAATCAATTTTTCTGCTAAAAGGAATATATCACAGGAAGAATTCATCCGTCAATGAAAGGGACCGGTCCCGGCAGTTCCAGGAAAAGTCATTTGGCGGACAATACCGGTACTCGCTGTAATTCTTCAGTCTCAAACAGTAGGTGCGGTTATCACAGTAATTCCTGCTAAAGTCCCGAGCAGTCGGTAACGGTTATCACAGTAATTCCTGCCAAAATCTCAAGCAGTCGGTGCCGGTTATCACAGTAATTCCTGCTAAAGTCCCGGCTGGCCAGCTTGTGGAAATGCTTGAAAGATATCTGAACCTATAATAAAATAATGGAAATCCGGCTGCAGACAGAATCCTGTTTATCTTCCCGGAAAAAACAGCCGCCGTAAAAAACCGGGCCGGGTCAGCCTGACTGCCCAGGCACCAATACATTTACAAAGGATTAATGATTATGGATATAAAAACCTACTATGTCAAGGCCACCATCTCATACCCATATAAGCTTTGTCTGGTCACAGACCTCCACGACCGGCCCTACAGGAAGATCCTCCAGTCGGTCCGCAGAGAGAAGCCGGACTCTATCGCCATAGCCGGAGACCTGATCATCGGTAAGCTTCCCAGCAGGGGAACAAAGATGGAGCAGGCCCGTCACGCCCTTCCCTTTCTCCGGGCCTGTGCCTCCAGTTGCCCCAGCTACTACAGCCTGGGCAACCATGAAGCCTTCTTAAGCGACACAGACCTGGCCATGATCCGGGCAACGGGTGTCCAGCTGCTGGATAACAGTTATACCCGCCTCAACAAGGATATCCTGTTGGGAGGCCTGACCTCATCCCGGGTGACGGATTACCGCCGGGAACGAAAGGCCTATTATCATCAGCATCCTGAAGATACCCGACCCTATCCCTTCTGCTGGGCTTCCTATCCCACCAATATTCCCAGGACAGACTGGCTCAGTGACTTCGAAGCCCAAAAGGGCTATAAGATCCTCCTGTCCCACCATCCTGAAGATTGGGAACCCTGGATCAGCAGCCATAAAATAGACCTTACCTGCTCCGGTCACGCCCACGGAGGACAGATTCGTTTTTACAATCCCCTGAAGAAGCAGTGGAAGGGGCTTTTCGCTCCCCGCCAGGGAGTCCTGCCTGCTCTTACTGCCGGCAGGGTAAAGGGAAAGCAGGGCCAGCTGATTATCAGCCGGGGCCTGGCCAACACAGCCTGGCCCATACCCCGTCTTTTCAATCCCAGGGAATTAGTCTACATCCAGCTTTACTGACTTCCTCAACTTCCCGGAAAATGCTGTTCCACCTGTGGGCCTGGCAAGCCGGAAGTCCATACTTATTTTTGCCTGCACCTTATCTTTTTACAAATCCATCAAAGCAGGGTCGGCTTCCGCCTCCGCCTTCTTTTCACAATCAAAAGTCATATTCTTAAGCTTTCCGATTGAGATATAACCCCTGTAAAGAGCATCTAAATCTGTACCTGATTCCGCCTCCGTAGGATGGAGAAAGCGGGGAGTGATCTTCCATACCCCTTCTTCCTCTGTCTCTTCCTGGTCATAGTGGTCGAAATAGTGCTCTATATGAGCCGGCACCCGGTGGAAAAGGATACCCCGGATCTCCTCAGGCAGGCCGCCGGGGAAGTTGATGTTCCAGATGGACCCGGGCTCCAGGTCTTTTTTGAGCACCATCCTGGTCACCTCACTGAAATAGGCCTCCGGCACATCATAACTGCAATGGGACTGGAGGGAATAAGCGATGGCAGGAACCCCATGGACCACGGCCTCCATGGCCGCACCGATGGTCCCGGAATAAATGGTGTCAAAGCCGGCATTGAAGCCTTCATTAATCCCGGAGAACACAATATCGATTTCCCCCGGGAAAAGGCTGTTCATGGCCACCTTCACACAGTCTGCCGGACTGCCGGTCAGACTGTAAGCCTCTTCAACCCCCTCAATGGGAAAGGTCTCTTTTTTCAGAACCATGTCCCCGGATACAGTCACTTTCTGGGACATGGCACTGCACTGGCCAGCCGGGGCCACCACATAGACCTTGCCAAACTCCAGAGCCATCTTTGCAAGCCGTATAATTCCATCAAAACGGATTCCATCATCATTTACTATTAAAATATTCATGTTCAATTCCTTTCCAGTAATCTGTGACCAGATAAAACCGGGACTACCCAGGCAGGATGGCCAACCGCTCCTAAGCTGCCAGCCTTCCAGATCCAGTCTTCTTTATATTTTTTTCGTGGCTTTCCTGAACAACCTGACTGCCTGTTTCAGTCAACTTTCCTGGGGGCACCTTTTCGTCTGATATAATCCACAGCCTCACGGGGGTCATCACAGACATAAAACATCTCCATCACTCCAGGCCGGATGAAGCCTTTCTCCACACCGCTTTCCATGACTTTAAGAAAATCATCATAGTAGCCGGCGATATTATAAAGCACGATAGGCTTTGTCCGCCGCTTCAGTTCCTTGAGGGTCAGAATCTGAAAGAACTCATCGAAAGTCCCTATACCTCCGGGAGCGATGATAAACCCATCGGCCATGGCCTCCATCATCTGCTTTCTGGCAGCCATACTCTCCGTACTGATGATTTTTGTGCATTTTTTATTGATTTTTTCAAATCTGCCCATAAACTTGGGGATGATTCCGATGACAACTCCTTCTGCCTTACTGACGCCTCTTGCGCAGGCTCCCATAAGACCGCCGGCCCCGCCACCATAGACCATATCACAGCCGGCAAGGGCAATTTCCCTGCCCAGAGCTTCGGTCTGCTTTACGTAGACAGGATCAATCTTATCGCTTCCGGCACCATACATACAGATAACCATTCCTGCCTTTTTCATAAAATCCCTTCTTTCATTGCTTCCTTAGTCCACCTTGGGCCTGACCCCATATTTCTCCAGTTTCGAAATCAGTTCCTTCTTAACCTTTTTACGGAGATACTTGAGCCGGTAGGCATCCTTGTCAGTCCTGGGATGACAGACATCCCCGATCGTATTAAAACCTGCCTTATTCAGGGTGTAATAAGCGAAAAACTTCATTTTAAGCTCATAGAGACTGGTATCCATCAGCTCCTTATAAGCAGGATCATCCAGCCTGGTCTCCTCCTCGGTCTCTACTTCTGTTTCTGCAGATTGGGAAACTGCTGCACCCGGCTGGGCAGTGGCTATGTCCGGCTGGAAGACTGCTGGTTCCGGCCCTGCAGCCGTTCCCAAAGTTTCTTCTGTATCAGTTTCTACGTTTTTCTCTTTATTTTTTTTCACAAGATTTGTCAGGTATCCCAGCAAATCCCCGTATAATTTCATGGATTGACACCTCCAGAATAAATATGAATCATTTTAACACACTCTGACCAATCTGTCTTTTTTTTCTGCAAACCGGGCATAAATTTATAGCTTCCACAGGTATAGCTTCCTTACATTGCAGATCCCTAAAAATTGTATCTGATTTTTTTCGGAAAACGGTTTTGGACCTACTAATAAGCACCAGTCAAAGTCTATGGAACAATATGCTTTTAATCTATTCCTGTTTTGTTGAATATTTATAATTATTGCCTATATTATTTATAAATTTCTCTCCAAAACCTTATCAAAAAATAAAATATTTAGAAAATTATTATGCAATATTGACAAAGGCCACCCTTCTATATATAATTTATAAACGTAATATTTTTCCAGTTATAAGTCGGCTTTTTACAAGCCGCCAAGAGGGAAGCCGGTGGGATTCCGGCACTGTCCCGCAACTGTAATTGAGGCAATCTTTCCAATATGTCACTGGGTAACCGGGAAGGCGGAAAGACACAGCTCAAGAGTCAGGAGACCTGCTTATAACTCATTTTATCTATCAATCACGATGGATGAGGATAGATAAGCTATACAAAATAAATGACCAGAAGATCCCAGCCCGGGCCTGCCTTTTTAACAAGGAAAGGTTTCTGCTGCCACGATTTTCTGTAACTTTGTATAACTGCGGCGTTTCCATCGGAAACGCTTTTTTATTTTTAGGATTTCTTCGGATTCCTATGGATTAAAAGCTTTCCGGGGATGCACGCCCGTGCGATATGAATTAGATTCCCTGATCCTTGCTATCCCTCCTCCCATCAGCTAAAACTGTAAATCATCCCTACAGTTTTCATCACTTACTAACCAATTTTACTCAATAATAAAGGAGGATAACATGAAAAAATTTGCAGCTATACTCTTCTGTGCGATCCTGGCTGTCTCCATGGCCGCCTGCGGCAGCAGTGAAGAAAAAGGCAAGAAGAAGGTTACTGGATCCAAAGGTGACGAATATGTTGTTGACGAAGAAGCAAAAACCGTACAGACCGACGAAACTGACACCGAGTATGAGCCCTATACCATCACACTGAACCTGGAAAGGTCCGGCATCGGCCAGAACATGGAAGAGACCTTTACATCCGCTCCTAAAAAGGTCATCGCTGACGGAGACCAGATGGCTGATTTCTTCTTTGACCTGGGTCTGGAAGACCACATGGCCGGCTTCACCCGCGGCGCCTGCTGGTCCACAGTGAACAATTACCCGGCAAGAGACACTGTACCCAAGATCACTGAGGACGGAGTCAACCTGCAGAATGCTTCCAAGGAGCAGATCCTGGCTACAGGCTGTGACTTCATGATGGGCTGGGATTCCCTCTTCTCTGAGGACCATTTCTCTGTAAGCTTCTGTCTGGAGAATGGCATCATTCCCTACTTCCCCTACTGCTGTTCTGACTCTGCCACCTTCGATGACATCTACAAAGACTATGAAGTTCTTGGTAATGTCTTCGGTGTCCAGGACCTGGCTGCCGAGAAGGTTCAGGCTATGAAAGACAAACTGGAAGAGGTTAGGACCACTTTGGGCGAAGATGTCTACAAGAACCCCATCAAGGTATTCGTTTATGATTCCGGTGAGGACGCTCCTTTCACCGCATGTCAGGGTGTTCCCGGCGATATGATCAAGAAGGCCGGAGGCATCTCCATCTTTGATGACATTGACAAGGGCTGGGCTACACCTTCCTGGGAAGAGGTTGTTGAGAGAGATCCCGATGTCATCCTCATCCTTGACTATGACTACGACACAGAAAAGAAGGCAGAATTCCTTAAGACCAACGACGCCACAAAGAACCTCCGGGCTGTCAAAGAGGGCCGGATCTATTCCGCATGCTGTTCTGACATGCAGGGTTCCGCTGGTTCTGCCGGCACTGTTGAGATCATGGCGAAACAGTTCTATCCTGACAAATTCAAATAAAAATAATCATTGATTTACCTGTACCCTTCCCGCAGGCCGGGAAGGGTTTTTACAGAAATCTATTCCCTGTAAAAGGAGACTATTCACCTATGTCAAATATGAAAATATCCTTTTTCCCGCTGCAGAAAAGATCTCATTACCTGATCTTCTGCGCCATCATGGTCGGGGTCATGCTCCTGTCCTTTGTCATGGCAACAAGGCTTGGCAGTGTGGAATTGAAATTTGATGTCATAAAGAGAGTTCTGGCCAACAAGATCACAGGCAGAACCGTCTATCCTTCCACCTGGGAGGAAAGTACCGAGTCCATCCTCTGGTCCATCCGGGTGCCCAGAATCCTGACCGCCTTCATTGTAGGAGCCGGTCTGACCCTCTGCGGTATCCTCATGCAGGCCCTGACCAAGAACCCTCTGGCAGATCCCTATGTTCTGGGTATCTCCCAGGGTGCTTCCGCCGGTGCAGTTTCCGTTATCATGTACGGCTACCTGTCCTTCCTGGGCGGTTACGGAACCATGGTCGGTGCCTTCTTAGGAGCCGTGATCTCTATCATCCTGGCTCTTAGAATTGCCACCATCCGCAATAAGGTGACAGCCACCCAGCTGGTTCTGGCCGGTATCGCTGTCTCCGCTTTTTTCGGGGCCATCACCAACTTTATGATCTACCATACTAAAACCGGTTCAGATAAAGTAAAGACGGCTACCTACTGGATGATGGGTTCCCTCAATGGCGCATCCTGGGACAAACTCAAATACGCCAGCATTGCTTTCGTAATCTGCCTGCTCATGATCCTTGCCCTCACCCGCAATCTGGATGTTCTTCTGCTGGGTGATGATGTGGCTGTCACTGTCGGTGTGGATACGGACAAGCTGAAACTGATCATCATCGCCGTGGCCACCCTGCTCACCGGTGTCATCGTTTCCGTCAGCGGAACCATCGGCTTTGTCGGTCTGACCATCCCCCACATCACCAGGTCCATCGTCGGCACCAAACACAGCCGGCTGATCCCTGCCTCGGTACTGGTCGGAGGAACCTTCCTGGTGGTGGCGGACATCATATCCCGTGTTATCGTGGCACCGGAAGAACTGCCCATCGGTGTGGTATCCGCCTTCTTCGGCGCACCGTTTTTCCTGTATCTCATCCGTAGGTCCCACGGGAAGTTTGGAGGTTGATCATGAAGCTGGAAGTAAAAGATATTACTTATTCCATAGACTCCAAACTGATTGTTGACGGGGTGAGCCTTGGAATTGAAGAAGGTATGTTTGTGGGACTTCTCGGCCCCAACGGCTGTGGTAAGTCCACCCTGCTGAAAAACATCTACAAAGTCTATAAGCCAGACTCTGGTGCCGTTTACATTGACGGAAAAAACGTGGCGGAGCTGTCTTCCAAAGACACAGCCCATGAGATGTCAGTCATGCAGCAGGAGAACAATGTGGAGTTCGACATGGTCGTATATGATATGGTCATGCTGGGCCGGTTCTCCCACCAGAAAATGTTTAATAACGACAAGAGGAAAGAGAAAAAGATCGTGATGGACGCCATTAAGGAAGTGGGTCTGGAAGGCTATGAACAAAGAAGCTTCCTGTCCCTGTCCGGCGGCGAAAAACAGAGGACTCTGGTGGCCAGGGCCCTGGTCCAGCAGGCTCCCCTCATCATCCTGGATGAGCCGACCAACCACCTGGATATCGGCTACCAGTACCAGATCATGAATATTCTCAAACGTCAGAACCTGACAGTCTTCTCCTCCATCCACGACCTGAACGTGGCCGCCTGCTACTGTGACAGGATCGTCTTCATGAAGAAGGGCCATCTGATTGATGTGGGAACCCCGGAGGAAATGTTTGTTCCGGAAAAGATTTTCAATCTCTTCGGTGTAAACACCCAGATTATGACCAACAGTGTCACCGGTAAGCCCAATATCATCTTTTTGCCGGAATTATAAGTTGGCCGGAGATGTAAGGTTACCGAAAAAAAACGGAAGCACAGTCAGTTAAAGAAAACCTGGTCATTTAAACACAGTACAAAATAAACATAGTACAGAAGGGGAATGTCCCATGATGCTCATCAAAGGACATTCCCCTTAATCTTTTTATTCATACAATCCAGTGATCATCCACTTTTTGCCGGTCCTATTTAACCAGGCCTATTTAATCTGGGACCGGGCCAAAGCAGCGCTTTCCCTGATCCCCTGATAAAGCTTACAGTCACCGTAGACTTTGAGGATAATATCCGCCGCTTTGTCGAAATACTCTGCAGCCTTTGCATAGTCGCCCATGGTATGGTAGATGACGGCGATGGAATTACAGATGGCCCCATAGTGGTAGGACACCTCGGCGCCGATCTGCTTTAACAGGTCTGCCCCCTTATGAGCCATATCCAGGGCCAGTCCGTACTTGCCTTTTGTGCTGTAGATATGGGACAGGTTCTGGTAGGTGACCGCAATCTCATCCTCAGCCTCTCTCAGCTGTTTCAGGATAGCCAGAGCCATCTTGAAATAAACCTCAGCCTGGTCTAAATCCTTCATTTTAATCAGGAGAACCGCCTTATTATTGTAGAGGCTGGCCAGACGGAAATCATTTTTCTCAAGGATCTTATTATACATAAGTTCCACTTCATTTAAGATATCGTAAGACTCCGTCAGCATGCCAAAGGCCTGGTAGGCATTGGCAATATTCAGGTAAAGGGTTGCCAGGGATGCCGGGTCCAGGGTATCCGCTGCCTGTTCCATCCAGGCCTTCTGTTTTTCCACCCTCTCCATGCACTTTTCCTTATTCCCTTTATTCCTGTAGATCCCCATCAGCTCATTGTTGAGGGATATCTTCACCTGAAGTGAATTCTCAAAATTATCATCAGCGGTCTGGGCCAGCAGAAACTCCTCTGCTTCTGTAATCTTATTCTGTTCATAGAGGCTGTCCAGATACTGCAGCTTCTCCTGTACTGTCATGGTAACTCCTCCCCATATCATTTAATCAGCTGCCGGTGCTCTCCATATCCCGGCAAATCATATCTTATTCTCTGCCGGTGCTCTCCAGGATTCCGGCAAATTATTTTCTTGTCCTCTGCCGGTACTCTCCTTATTCCGGCAAATCACTTCTTATCCTCTGTCAGCCTTTCACAGACCGCAGGCCCAAGACACTCTATAATTTACTGGCCTTCTCTGCGATTACCGGCACATAGCTCTCCAGGAAGCGCTCTCTTCCTGTTATAATGCCCTGGCGATTCAGTTCCACCACGATCAGCCCTGCAATCTCTTCCACGGTCTGGATCACCTGGTCATCCATGTTCACCTGGGTGGCACTGTATGTCCTGCCTTCCCATACTTCAGACTGGACAGGCAGGGATACCAGCTTCTCAAGAAGCGGAACCATATTGCTGAGGACAGGAAGCTGCTCCAGGCCCTTTCTCATCCACTTATAATAAGGAGTGTAACGACGGTTTAACATGTAGGCTATAGTCATGGCACTGTTGACGGTCTGCTGGATACAGAGGGCCGATGTGACAATGTCCTTCCTTGCCATCATCCTGGGATAGTTGCTCTGTCCTCCGTGGGAGAAAAGATGCAGCTGCTCCGCCAGTTTGTAGAGAAAGATCTTCTGGGGATAATAGTTGAGGATATCCTCCCTCACCCTGGAAAATGTTCCTTCATCGTCCCGGAAGACAGCCCCGTTTACGGCCGTGGCAATCCAGCGCTCCTCCGCATAAAGCCAGTAGTGCTTGCCAAGAATCAGGTCCAGGTCCGGCCGCAGCTTGAGGATACCTCCGTAGAAGGAGGCAATCTCCATAACGCCCCTCCTCTGGTCAATCCTGGGATTATAAATGGAGGCGGACGGTCCCCAGATCCTTGTTGCCAGGCGGACGCCCTCCCTCATCATCAGCTGATGGTAGGCCTTCTGCAGCTGGTCTCCTATGGCGGCGTAATCCTCCTTGTTGAGCCACATGCAAAAGCCCAGGCCGAAATCATGGTCCCTGGATATGGGATCATCAAAACCAAAGCACTCAGAGCCCTCTCCCACAAGACCAACTGCAATCCTCTTTTCATATTCCGGAAAACATTTGTGGATCATATCCGCGCCGCAGCATTCATAAAACACTCTGCAGATATCGAGCGTTGACATATCTCTTAATTCATTTACTTCTTTCATAATAATCTTGCCCCCGCAATAGTATTCTTCTTGTCTTTGACAGATTCTTTCTACCGGAATCTGTTCATAATAACTCAAGTTAATGATACCATTAATGGCATGGGACCACTTGGCATATTAAAGCTTATTTTCTGCAAATTAAAATAGAAACCGGCCATCTTCTGCAGGATGGCCGGCGCTTTTGGCTGTTGGGCAGCCCAATGATAAAATGTGAGAAAAAGCTATGTCTGCTGACTGTCTTCATCCGCCTCAGGCAGCCTGGCAAAAAAGCTCCTGCCCATGAGAACAGAGGGAATGAAGGCCAGTAAAGTGGAAAGAGGCTGGGCCTCCTGGATGCCGGCCAGGCCCCGTATATTGGCCAGAATAATCAAAAGAGGAATAAAGAACAGGCCGCTTCTCAAAGAGGACAGGATCCAGGCTCCCTTTTTGTTGCCGGTACTCTGGTAGAGCATCTCTGAGGCCATGCAGGGCGGCAGGGCCAGCAAGGCCAGTCCCTGCAGCTGCAGGGCCCTGGTTCCCACGGCGATTACTTCCGGATCGTTCCGGAAGAGGCCGATCAGGTGTGGGGAAAAGATTAAAAGCAGAGCAACACCCACGGTGATGATAGCCTCTGATACCATGATGGTAAAACGGTAGGCCTGCCGCAGTCTTTTGTACTTTTTCGCCCCGTAATTAAAGCCGGACACCGGCTGGAAGCCCTGACCCATACCCAGGGAGATGGAGAATACAAAAAAGACGATCCGGGACACAATACTCATAGCCGCCACTGCCGCGTCCCCGTAGACGGAAGAGTAGGAATTCAGGAGAACTGTGGAACAGCTGTTGAGCCCCTGCCGCAGCATACTGGGCATACCGGTCCCCATGATATCCCAGACCAGCCGGCCGTCTGTCAGCCCGCAGTAAGACCAGGAGATCCGGCTCTCGGTCTTTCCTCTTAGAAACATGGACAGGAGGATGGCAAAACTTATAGTCTGGCTTAAAGCCGTGGAAAGACCGGCCCCGGCTATACCCATATCCAGGCCGAACATAAAAAGAGGGTCTCCGGCCATATTAAGGAAAGCCCCCGTCATAAGGCCGATCATACCCAGGCCGGCCCTGCCCTCATAGCGGAGCATGTTATTTAAGGACAGGCTGGCTGTCATAAAGGGGGCCGCTGCCAGGATATAGGAAATATATATTTTGGCATAGGGGGCTATGGTTGGTGTGCTTCCCAGCCAGAATACCAGACGATCCAGGGTCAGGAAGCCAACGATCTCAATGGCAAGCCCGGAAAGCAGGGAACAGCAAAAGCCGGTGGAGGCAATTCTCGAAGCCTCCTCCACATTCCTGGCTCCTAAGGACCTGGCCATCATATTGCCGGACCCGTGGCCGAACATAAAGCCAAAGGCCTGGATGATGGCCATAAAGCCGAAAACGATCCCCACGGCCCCGCTGGCACTGGTGCCCAGCCGGCCGACAAAGGCCGTGTCCACTATATTATAGATATTGGTCACCAGCATACTCAGAATGGCGGGAATAGACAGCATGACGATGACCTGGGGGATATTCCCCTCAATCATCATCTGATAAGTAGACCTTTTCTCTTTTTTCTCCCCTTCTGACTGACTCATAATAACACCATCCCTGCAGATATCTTTTTAGAATTAATCACTATCATTATACGGAACATACGTTCCTGAGTCAAGCCGCAGGTCTTCCCCTGATGACAGGCCAGGCCGGAAACCATTGCCGGAAGGACCGGACAAAATACCTGCATCTGCAGATGCCAAAAAAAGTATTTTCCGTTCAGTTATGAAAGAACAAACTGACACTGACGGCACTTTCAGAAGCAATCAGTGGATAAATATAGGCTGAAATGAATTTTTAAAGCCTCCATTCATCAATTTATTCCCTAAATATTCCACAAATTTCTCGAATAATTATTGATAAATTTGTGTTATTGCGGTAAAATTTTTTCATATATTATAGGTTCCGGAAGGAGAAGGATCCGACAGAAAAGACTCTCTTCAAACAGAATATGGGAAGTCTTCACGGGATGTCCCCCCGGAACGGGATCACTGTTAACTGATGTTATAAGAATTAAGGGAGGTAACTAGAGTATGAAAAAACTATTAAGTATGGCACTGGCACTTGTCCTTGCAGTCGGATGCCTGACTGCCTGCGGCGGAGGCTCAGGTGATAAGGGTGGATCTTCTGATACATTCCGCATCGGCGGTATCGGACCAGCCACGGGCGCAGCTGCAATCTATGGTAATGCTGTTAAGTACGGCACCCAGATTGCTGTCGATGAGATCAATGAAGCTGGCGGCCTCAATGGATATCAGATTGAATATGATTTCCAGGATGATGTCCATGACGCTGAGAAATCTGTCAATGCCTATAATACACTGAAAGACTGGGGCATGGATATGCTGGTTGGTACCGTTACCACAGCTCCCTGTCTTGCGGTTGCTGATAAGACAGTCCAGGATAACATGTTCACAATCACACCATCTGCTTCCTCACCGGATGTCCTGATGGGTGACAATGTATTCCAGGTATGCTTCACCGATCCTAACCAGGGAAGCAAGTCCGCAGAGTACATCTCCGAAAACAAGCTGGCTACCAAGGTCGGCATCATCTACGACAGTTCCGACGTATACTCTGACGGAATCAGGGCTAAGTTCGTTGAAACAGCAAAATCTCTTAACCTTGAGATCGTTTCCGAAGCTGCTTTCACAGCAGATTCCAAGACAGACTTCCAGACCCAGCTTAAGCAGGCACAGGATGCAGGCGCTGATCTGGTCTTCCTGCCCATCTACTATACGGAAGCATCCATCATCCTCAAGCAGGCAAATGACATGGGCTATGCTCCCAAGTTCTTCGGCGTAGACGGTATGGACGGAATCCTGACTGTTGAGAATTTTGATACCTCTCTGGCAGAGGGTGTTATGCTGCTGACTCCTTTCGCTGCTGACTCTGAGGACGAGGCTGTTAAGAGCTTTGTTACTAAGTATCAGGAAGCTTACAAGGAGATCCCCAACCAGTTCGCAGCAGACGCTTACGATGCAGTATATGCCATCAAGGCAGCAGCCGAGAAGGCAGAGATTACACCTGAGATGACCTACAGCGAAATCAGTGACGCCATGAAGGCGGCCATGGTTGAGATTAACATCAAGGGTCTTACCGGCGGAGACGAAGGTCTTAAGTGGGAAGCTACCGGTGAAGTTAACAAGCAGCCCAAGGCTGTTATCATCCAGGGCGGCAAATATGTGAGCATGGAGTAGTTCATGCCCAGCTTGTGAATTAATCTGTGGTATCCTTATCTAAGGGTCCAACGGGGGGCTATCATTTAAGATACTCCCCCGTTTTTTTACCATTATCCTGAAGATCGTTACTCACATTTTTTATAAAGGAAGCTGTTTTCTTTGAGAGACCATTTCTTTTTATGTCAAAAAGATTTCAGATTCCCGGATCACTACTTGTTTTAACAAAGAGAGGTTTATTGTATGAGTTTCTTGTCCTATTTAATTAATGGACTGAGTCTGGGCAGTGTCTACGCCATCATCGCTCTGGGCTATACGATGGTGTACGGTATTGCAAAGATGCTGAACTTCGCCCATGGTGACGTTATCATGATTGGATGCTATGTTGTATTTACACTCATGAGCCAGTACGGTGTCCATCCCGGAATCAGCATTCTTGCTGCCATATTAATCTGTACCTGT
>ODAJ012150768.1_pt1 | contig 49087 bp, 25 predicted proteins | sample 1539241 | NCBI WGS metagenome assembly ODAJ01 (sample SAMN02144231, study PRJEB22623) | gut metagenome | biome: sheep rumen | host: Ovis aries | place: New Zealand | reverse complement strand
AAAAGCAATTTTTTACGTATTTTTCGAAAAAAATGTTGCAAAATCCTTGCAAGTTATCGGATTTATGCCTATATTTGCACCCAAAAACGTGACTCCGCATAAGAGATACGTTCAAAAACCGTGAGAGAATAGAGAACATTATAACATTTTTTTATTAACTAATTTTAAATTAAATCGTATGAACAAAAGATTTTTGACAGCATTGCTTACGGGAGCATTCTTCCTTGCTTCTGCAAGCATGTTCGTTGCTTGTAAGGACTACGATGACGACATCAACCACCTGCAAGCACAGATCGACAGCAACGCTCAGGCGATTAAGGACATTCAGACGTTGATTCAGAATGGTTCCGTAATTAAGAGCGTTGACCCGATTACCAATGGTGTCAAAGTGACGTTGAGCGATGGCAAGACGTTCGAGATTACCAACGGTAAGGACGGTGCAAACGGTGCAAACGGTGCCGACGGTAAGGACGGTATCGTATGGACCATTGGTACCGACGGTTTCTGGTACAAAGACGGTGTCAAGACCGACTTCTACGCCCTTGGTAAGGACGGTAAGGACGGTAAGGACGGCGTCGATGGTAAGGACGGTAAGGACGGCAAGGACGGCGTCGATGGTAAGGACGGTAAGGACGGCAAGGACGGCGTAAATGCTGACGGCAGTTCTAAGTACTACGTTCCTAATGCCACTACTGGCACGTTCTGGGTCTATAACGATGGCGACAAAGAACCTTATGATTCTGGAATCAGCTTTATCGTAAAACCTGACGATCCGGGTGCAACAATCACCGCTTTGAAGACTGGTGACTACCTCTACCTCTTTGGTGTTCCCGGTGGTGAAGGTGACAAGCTGATGGTCGCTATTTCTCTGAACGGCACACTGAAGGCTCTCGTCTTCGTTCCCCAGCTCTATCTCGACGGTATCGAGTCAATCCAGTATCCTTGGATTGGCGGTCAGATTCTGGAGAAGAACTCTATCAAGACTAACTGGGAAGATCTGAGCCACCACGGAACTGATGCCCATGAGATGCAGGACATCCAGGATCCTCTCTGGGACTACATCCCCAACACACTGGGTCGTTACTACGACATTGCAGCTAAGCAGATTAAGGTAGGCTTCGGCTATGCTCAGAAGCAGAAAGCTCTGACAGCTGCCAACGAGTGGATCTATGGTCCCGCTTGGGCTGTTCAGTACCACCTGAACCCCTCTAACACGGTTGTTGACTATGCAAAGAACGCTCCTCAGTACAACGTACTGGAGCCGGATGTAATCTACTACAACACTCGTGCTTCTGAGACCGCTCTGGGCGTTACCTCTCCGAAGGACTTCTATTTCCTGAAGCTCCCGAAGTCAACATGGCGCTATGGTGTTTGGGCTCTCAACCTGAAGGACAGCTACAGCTATGGCGTACAGGGTCTGTTCAGCCAGACCGACGGTACGCTTGACGCTGCCAAGGAAGGTATCCTGACTGCAGGTATCCAGATTGCTCATCCTGACAAGCTGGCTCCTTGGGGTACTGATGACACCATCAATCCCAATGGTTATCCCGCTTCTGCTACTGCTCCTGCCAACGAGACCTACCCTGGCGGTCGCGAGAATAATTGGTATGGCCTGTCTTGGTACAAGTATGATCCCAATAATAAGGATAATACGGTTGCTCTGCAGCTGACCAACGACGAAGGTTCTCTGATTACTTCTGACTATGCTCTGCTCGTTCCGACCCGCGTTCAGCTGGAAGGTCTGATTTGGGCTAAGAAGCCTAACTATTCTGAGCCTGCTATGCCTGGTTATCCTGAGCTTGGCCCGAACCGTCCCGACAACACGCTTGCTGATCGCGATGGTGACGAGGAAGGTTGGAAGGATGCTAACCGTATCCACGTTTGGGACTCTCCCGAAGAGGCTCTGAATGATCCCGCAGGTGCTGCTCTTGAGCTCTATGTAGGCGATGTTATCGACCTGAAGGAGTGGCTTGGTGTACACTACATCTATGAGAACAAGTTCAAGAAGGAGCAGGCTGTTGGTGTAAACAACACATTCGAGAATGTTTTTGACCTCGGTTCTTGGAAGTATGGTGAAGAGGCTGCATTTGGCCTGCACTATGAGTATCAGTTTGTTGACTATGAGAACAGCACCAACAAGACTCACGACTCTCGTTATGCTGCTTTCGACGACTGGGATGGCACATGGGCTTCTTGGCAGGCTACCAACACCATCGATGGCAACAATTGCAACAAGACTGGTGTGATTAAGGTGAAGAGCGTTAACGCTGCTGGTGAGACTCAGGACATTGAGAGCACCACTTCTGTTGACCGCGAGCCTCTGGTACGCGTTATGCTGAAGAACGCTCAGGGTAAGATTCTGCTCGATGGCTACATCCTGCTGCACATCAACTATCTGCCTGATAACACTGAGATTCCTTATCCTGCACAGAACAAGGAGTTCGACCTCTGCAACCGCATCACTATGTCAAGCAACTGGTCTGAGTTCTCTAACATCCTGCTGCAGAATGGTCTGAACAACGCTCAGCTCCTGGCCTTCAACGACTACTACTGGGCTGACTGTAAGACTGGTGGTACGATCTTCGGTGACGATGGTAAGTATGTAACTCCCGACGCTAAGCGCGTTATCAACGATGCCGATGGTCACGCTCAGTACCAGCTCCGTCTGTTCAACTTCGGTGACCTCTATGGTAACAACATCTCTGCTGCTGCTAAGGCTGCTATGAAGAATGGTGGTGCTGCTGATTACGAGGAGAACTCTCTGCCTGGATTCCAGAGCAACCAGGGTCTTGGTGTTGTTTACTACAAGCCCAATGGTGAGGGTACAACCAACCACGTATTCCACTGGTCACTGTCTCCTGAGGAAATTGAGTACATCACTCACGATCTCAACGAAAGCGATTATCCTGTAACTGTGAGCCGCTGGTTCCGTTATGTTGCTAAGGATGAGCATCGTGGCCGCGATGTGAACAACTACTCTGCTCCTTATCCGTACATCTGGGTGAAGATGACGATGGTTATCACTCGCAAGAACAATGCTGTTTCTTACAAGGTGAAGGATACTAACTACTGGTATCACTGGAAGACTGGTGCAGACAATATCGGTCAGACTGCCGACGCTGCTCAGAACTGGTCAGCTCTCGTATGGGACATCCAGGCTCCGCGCGACAACAACTACATCAACGCCTTCGATCGTCAGATTACTAACTCGTTCGTTGGTAACGTTCTGAACATTACTAACTACAAGTACTACTTCGCTCCGAAGCCCGAGACTGTAACGTTCTATCGCTATACTCGTACTTCAGATCCTCAGACTCTCGTTTCAGAGGCTATCAACACGACTGCTTACGTTCAGGCTGGAACTCCGATTGTTCCGAAGACTGTTCAGTCTGTTGTTGAGGACTTCGATCAGCTGCCTGCTGACCTGCAGAGCAAACTGCTGGCAAGCGGTACTGTGAAGAAGGTTACCTACACCATCACTCCGAAGCCCAATGGAATTGGTTGGGATCAGCTGTACTGCAAGTATGTATATCCGCATGCCTATGCTAACATGACCAACTTCGATCCGTCAACTGTTAACGTAATCAAGGCTCAGGATGCTCATCCTTGGGTTGAGAACAAGCTGAAGGAGAACATGCAGAACTGTGCAATTGACTACACTCGTGGTGCATTTGCTAACGACAAGCTGTATGCAATTGACGAGACTGGTGTTGCTACTCAGATTGCTACTCTGAACCAGACTACTGGTGAGATTGATCTTCTGAAGAATGATGTTACGAAGCTTGTGCTGAACGCTGTTGGCTACAAGGCTAAGCACGCTAACATCTACGAGGAGCTCCGCACATGGGTTGGCGTTGTGAAGGATAACGGTTGTGGCGTTGCCATGTACACCTATCCTGAGAAGACCAACAAGGGTATGGCTGATGAGTCTTACGACCTCAACACGTTCCTGATCTCTTGGCAGCGTCCTATCAACACTAACGCTGAGAAGATTGTTCCTGCTCTCGACGCTAACACCAACGAGAACTACATCAACTTGATTGATTACCTGAAGTTCTTCGACTGGCGTGGTGACAAGACTAACCAGGGTTACATGTACGATGGTCACTACTGGTTCTGGTCATACTATCGCATGAAGGCAATTGCTCTCGATATGGATCCGCGCTATGTTTATACGAACCTGCACTTCGGTGCACAGACGTACAACAAGCTGAGCGAAATCTCTGGCTACGTTGATCTGTACGCTTACAGCACTGCTTTCGCAGGTAACTGGAATGCTGGTCTGTCTATCTACAACTTCGACGATGCTCGTATCTTCGGTGCTCCGTACTTCAACGAGGCAGCTAAGGAGAGTGCTATCGAGAACTTCATGGGCAACCCGAACTTGGCAAGTCCGTCAACGAAGAAGCCCACAGCTAAGCAGCGTTACGGTACCATCTACTACCAGAACAACGGTCACAATGTTGACATCTTCAATGTTTACATCCCGTACACCGTTGAGTATGAGTGGGGTTGGATCACACGCTTCGCTAACTGGGAGATTGACAGCACGCATGGTGTGCACTAATCTGACAATGATAGATTTCTTTCAAGAAATAAGAATCTAAAGCTCTGATAGGAGAGTGCGTCTCGCAAAGGGCAGGCGCACTCTCTTTTACTTTCTGAAAATAAGAATATCTGACAATGAACAAGTTTAATTATATAGTATTATCTATTTGCGCTGTGTGCTTGTTGACCGTTGTAGGTTGTAAGAAGAAGCCGCAGACGCGTGAGGAGCGTGTGGCTGAGTTCCGCGCACAGCTCACTCAAACAGACACCACCGAGATGCTCCGTCTTTGTGATAACGCCATGGAGCTTCTGAAGGGTAAAAAGATTGATGAAGTTGTCGGAGGACTCTATGAGTACAATGACTCCACCCAGGAGATCTCTCCTCTTAGTAAGGAGATGGTGAAGGAACTGACGCGTAAGTTCAAGATGTTCCCTGTTTTGGAATATAAGCGCAGTTACTATTCATTCATGCTGGAAGGTTGCAACGACGTGAAGTACGAAGTGACTTTTGCCACAGCTGAGCAGGCTGGCACCGAGGAGCCGGCCACGACGATGTTTATGTTTAACCCTGTCAGGATTGACGGCGATTGGAAGCTTTGCGTCAAAAGACCTACTGATGAGGTTGACCAGGAACATCTTTAAGTTAGAAACCAAATTACATTAATATATATCCACGACGATGAAGAAAGCCCTGTTACTCCTGTTCTTAGCTTTATCTCTGCCGACAATGGCACAGCTTCAGCTGACAGCCGATTTTAATTTTGGAAATCCTACCGGCTTGACACCCTCCCTTACGCCTGCTGACTATAATGGAGGCAAGCTGAATATTGGAGATAAAGTGTTTACCTGCGGCAACATCAGCATTAGTTTCTCCATAGGTGCTGGTTCTGGTGGCGGTGCTCAGTTGATGACCACTGTCAATCCTTACACTGGTGAGGTTGGCTATAGTCTGCGTATTACTCAGGGAGCCGTGATGACTATCAGCGGTAACAACGGGGCCAAGCTGAACAGTCTTTCGTTTGAGAATAACAGCATGAAAGGTGACTTGGCTCTCCAGATGGGTCAGCCAGGTACGTTCAGTGGCATGACGTGGAGCAGCAATGGTGCCGACGTTTCGTCTGTATCGTTCTTTAACACGGGTGAAGCCGCCCAGCTGAAGCTCATTAAGGTCAATTATACCGACATTCAGGATGTATTGGTTCCCTCGACCAACATTTCTGACGGGGCACAGGTTCAGTCCTTCCAGAGCATGATCCTGACGTTCGCTTCTACTATGTCTCAGGTGGAGACTTCCGGCATCACGATGTCTGGCACGGGCATTTCCGGTTCGAAGGCGTTGAATGTTTCCTTGTCAGGCAATGTTGTAACACTGACCCTTCCTGGCAATGAGCAGATAACGACTGACGGAAACTTCACCATTAGTGTACCTGCTGGTTGTTTCCGCGACGTACAAGGTTATCAGAATGAGGCTTTGACTTATTCATTCACCGTGCGTGAACCCAGAAATACCCTCGAGTTAGAGAGCATTACACCCGAGCCTGGTGAGGTTTCTGAGTTGCCGAACCCCATTTCCCTGAAGTTCAAGAAGCCTGTTAAACTGGCTGCCACTTCGGTGGATTTGTTCATCAACGATGAGTACGAGGCTACTTTAGAGAATATCTCTGTTTCGGAGACCGACCATTATAGTGTACTTATTCCTACCGGAACGTTCGGTAAGTATGGAATTTATCGTATCACTATTCCCGAAGCTATGGTTCATACCACCGCTTATGGTACGTCATCGGCCGATGCTAACGATCGTTGGAATACACCTATTACGATAGAATATACCATCACCGAGCCGATAGACCCGCTGAAGGACTTGAAGGAAGAAGCTGCCCAGCTGCTTTCTTTGATAGGAAGCCAAATTGGTTATCCTGCTTCAGGCAGTAACGCTGCTCAGCAACTCACTAGCGTAACGGCTGAAGGCAGCTCACCCACACAGGAACAATTAGAGGCAGCCATAGCCAGTTTCTATACGGAAACTAACGTGGTTATGCCGACGGAAGGTACTTGGTATAACATTCTCGGCGTGAATGCTGAAGACGAGAATGCCTATGTCACTTACGATGCCGGAAAGACTGGTGTCAGCGGTACCGCTGACGATGCTGCTGCCTTCCAATTCTGTAAGAACGGTGATGACTACAGCTTCAAGACTGCCGATGGCAAATACATTATGATTCTCTCCGAGCAGGGAAAAACTGTTGAGACTATCAGTAAGTCCAGCAAGATTACTGTCAGCAAACTCCTTGTAGCTGGTGTTGACAATAAGTTACTGTTAGGCAAGTTTAAACTTTACGGATGGTTAGGCACCGACGATGAAGGAACCGACTTAGGTTATTCTATGGCCGCTATTGACTATTCAGACTTTAGCGTTGTTGCCACCCCGACTGCTAATCTCTATTTTGACAACAGTAAGTCAAGTGCCTTCATCTTCAACGAGACTGTCGATCCCGCATTGGCTGATATGGTCACTCCCGAAATGAGTCTCTCGCCGACTAATGTCACCAGCAACACGCAGACGCTGACGCTTATTCTCGGCAACATTACGAAAGCCAGCATAAAGGATGCTACCAAGCCGTATATCTCTACCGATGCAGCTGGAGCCACTCCTGTTACCACGTTGACGGCACCGGCTCTTCTGACGAAGGCTACTGACAATACTTTCACCGTCCACCTGAACGGTCTGGCTTACGGCACCTATTACTTGCAGTTGCCCGTAGGTACTTTCGACTACACTGCCAACGACAAGTTGGTCAATGATATTGCGAAGTCGTTCTCGTTCTCCATTACCGAGCCTGCCAGCGAGTATCAGACTACTTACGATACCTATACTGTCCTGCAGGTAATTGAGCGCAATGGTGCAGGTATCGACTACATCAGTGACGTTGACCTCAACGATTTGGTCATCATTGCCAATGCCGAGTCCGTCCGTGTCGATCCGAACGACCCGAGCAACACCGAGATGTCTGTTCCGTTCTACAGCGACCTGATTCCCGACCCCTCTGTTCGGATTAACGTGAAGAACTATTACACTGGTGAGGTCGTTGGATATGGCCATTTCGAGAAATATCCCAAGTTTAAGCAGGAACATCCAGAGTTTGCCAATCAGGGCATAGGTTATAAGGCCATCAAGTTAGTCATGGACTCCCCCGTTACTGCCGGCTCTCTGCAGTATAGCAAAGACCTCTACTGCTACGACATTCCCGAGGCAGCCTTCGGCGATGCCAACTTTGGCAAGTATCTTGCCGGTGCCAGTGGCATCAAGAAAGAGAATTGCATTGTGAATCCCAAGATTACGGGTCCCTATTTCCAGGTTGACAACGACCGTGCAACTGGTATCAGCGACCTTCGCGTGGAGACTGAGGACGGGCAGAAGATTTACGACCTGAACGGCCGTCGCGTAACGACACCGACGAAGGGCATCTACATCATCAATGGTAAGAAAATGGTCATCAAGTAAGACAATATATCAAGTATTAATTAAATTTATAACGTTATGAAAATGAAAATGTTTATTGTAGCAGCCTTGGCTATATTTAGTTTGGGTGCTACGGCTCAGCGGACAGAGCGCGTCATCGACCGCATCGACCAGCGTACCGTCCAGGAGTTCGATCACACAGAGACAACACAGAGTTTCAAGTCTCACTGGTTCCTTACCGTACAGGGTGGTGCTCAATATACCCTGGGTGAGGCTAAGTTTAGCAAGCTGATTTCGCCGAACGTTCAGTTGGGTCTGGGTTACCAGTTCTCGCCTGTCTTCGGTATGCGCCTGCAGGCTAATGGCTGGCAGTCAAAGGGTGCTTGGGACGGACATCGTACCGTTAAGGGCAACACTCCGTTTACTGCCGACTACAAGTACAAGTACGTGGCTCCGGGTCTTGACTTCATGTTCAACCTGTCGAACCTGTTCTGTGGCTGGAATCCCGACCGTGTCTTCAACGTAACCCTGTTCTTGGGTGGTGGTGCCAACATCGCCTTCGACAATGACGAGGTAAACAACATCGCCAGCGTTGTGCAGAACCTGGACCAGTACAATCTTGAGTATCTCTGGAGTGGCACGAAGGTGAACCCTTACGGCCGTGGCGGTCTGCAGCTCGGCTTCCGTCTGAGCGACTGTGTTCAGCTGCTGCTTGAGGGTAATGCCAACATTATCTCTGACAAGTACAATTCGAAGAAGGCTGAAAACGCCGACTGGTACTTCAACGCTCTGGCTGGTCTGCGCTTCAACCTGGGTAAGGTTCGCAACGTCAACAGCTACGACGTTACTCGTGACGTAGTGGTCTATGACACCATTTGGAAGGATGTTATCATCCCCGATCCCATCAAGCACATTGACCCCATTCGTCGTGACGTGTTCTTCCAGCGCAACAAGTCTGTCATCGAGGATAGCGAGCTGGGCAAAATTGCCGACATTGCCAATTACCTGAACCAGTATCCTCAGGCCAAGGTTGACGTTCGCGGCTATGCTGACGTTCAGACTGGTAATGCCAAGATTAACGACCGTCTGGCCCGCGAGCGTGCCGACATCGTCGTGAAGAAGCTCATTGAGGACTACGGCATTTCTGCCGACCGCATCACCTACAGCTCTTACGGTGACACTGTTCAGCCCTTTGCTGAGAACGACCTGAACCGAGTAAGCATCTGTATTGCTGAGGTGAAGGAATAATATTCAAAGGACTATTCACCGTTTCATAACGGTATTAGTAATTATAAGTGTGATTGGATGAGGATATGCACTTAGTTGCATATCCTCATTTTCTTATTATTCCGAAAATGTACAGAACATTACTTATCATTTGCTTACTGCTTTCGCTCACTGCCTGTCACGATAAGGGGCGTGTGGTTGAGCCAAAGCCCGGTCCCGCCCACCTGATGCTTCTGAAAACGGAATACAACTTCGGCATTGTTACCGACAAGCAAGCTACTGTCGTACGCGAGATACCGCTCATCAACGATGGCAGTGAGCCGCTGACGATTACCGACGTGCAGACTTCCTGTCACTGTCTGAGTGCTGAAGTGTCACCAGAACCGATAGCTCCTGGTCATTATACGCAGCTGAAGGCTACACTCGTCGTTTCTGATGTGTCGGTAGGAGACTACATGCGTACCATTGACCTCAAGACCAGTGACGGTAGTGTCACAACCATCACCGTTACAGGAAGCAAGATTGCCAGCAATCCTTGAATATAACCGGATTAGGCAGGATGAATAAATAAATGGACTTCTCTTTTGATGTTGTCTTGATTCTTCGTCCGCTGAACCGCTTTGGGATTGTGACCGCCAGCCTGAACAGGGTGCCCTCGCTCAGTCGGTATATGTCAGTAGAGGGGAAGGTGAGGCGAGAGTCGATATCATCTGGCGATGAACGTTTGCAGGAGTTGGTCACACTTTGCGAGGAGCTGACTGCCGACAGCCTGTATTGCCGCTATGCCAACAAAAAGGTGTATCGCCATGCGGATGATTTCTGGTCAACTAAGGAAACGGTAGTCAGGCAGCATGTGAAGCAGAAGGCCGACCGGCGGCTCGTGCGGACAGTCCGGTTAAGTGCTTCATTGGACATCCCGATACTTTATGCCCCGACAGAGAAGTCGCCACTACACATCACCGACCGGCTGGGCGGGTCAAAACATCGATGGAAATCCGGAGGCTGAGAACGCCACTTGTAAGGACAGCTGATGGAAAAGGACGTTTTCTGAACGTTACCTGTCTGTACATTCAAACTTCGCAAATAGGGTGTTCAATGTGAGCACATCATATTGAACACCCTATTTGCAAAAGTAAGCTCAGCGAGGGGGATGACTCCTTTTTGAACAGCCGAAACAGAATGGAGAACGCAGCGGGCGGTGAAAATACTTGCACCGCCCGCTGCGGTACGTTTGGGACGGCACTTCGTCCCAGTAAACCCGCCACCTCGCCCCTGTAAGTCGCCACCTTTCTATCGGGGAGTCGGCATCTCTTAACTGAAGAAAGTGAAAGAAAGATTTGGGGGTTTGCCGAGAATTTGTTACCTTTGCTCGCTGAAAGCAACAAAACTGCAAGGACTATAAGGCAAAATACTCACAAAAAACAAAACAAACTATGCTACGAAAGATTTTGACTTTGATGGTACTGGCTGTGCTGACCATGGCTGTACCGGCCCAGGGGCAGGACTTCCAGACGAAGAAGGCTGCGCCGAAGGCAAAGCTGATGAGAGGCCGCACCACGCCTACCGAGGCGAAGGCGGCCCTGGTGAAACGACTTGCTCCCAAGGACAAGCGCACGTTGGCCCAGGAGGCTAAGGCCCGCATGGGGCAGCGCGTGGCTGCTACAAAGGCGGGAGGACTGCCGGCCGCAAAGGCTGTGAAGAAGGCTGACGCCGAGAAGAGTCCGCTCCGTGCCGACGAGGGGCGCCGCGTCTTTAGGCCGTTTGCCTTTGGGCAGACGCTGACGCCGTTTGCCTTGCCGCGCAAGGCTGGCGAAATTATTGACGACCACGGCATCATAGTAGCTCCCGCCGAGGGCGTAAGAAAGGTCTATACGCGCAGCGGCATGTCCTACAGGAACGACGAGGGCCTGCAGCAGGTGGAGCAGACGGGCGAACTACAGATTGTGGAGTGTGAGGACGGCACGTACTACATCCGGAACATCCTGTCGGCCTACCCCACTAATGCCTGGGTGAAGGGCACGCGCGAGGGCAACACGCTGACCGTGCCCGCCAAGCAGCCCATCTTCTACAACGCGCAGGGCGACGCTACCTACAGCATTCGCTGGGGCCTGTGCGAGGATGGCAACATGTTTAGCAACTACGACGCTTACGCCGAGAACTTCACCTTCACCATTGACGACGCGGCAGGCATCATCAGCCTGCAGAACTCGTCGGCAGAGGTCTTCATGGGCATGTTCTGGGACGACGACCTCGCGTTTGCCTGGCACGGCGACTACGAGACCGTGTGGACCTACGCCCGCGAGTACGAGCCCATGCCTGTGGTGACGGTAACGCCGCCGGCAAGCGGCACGCCTGTTACCTTATACTATAAGGGCCACAAGCTCGACGAAGGCAACCCGCAGCTCATAAAGGGCACGGTGAGCGTGGTGGTCAGCATGCCCAGTGTCTATGTGAAGGGTCTCTTTGCCGACTTCCCCGACGCTTGGATGCAAGGCACGGTGACAGGCATAACGGCCGAGGGCGCCACGGTGGTCTTCAACGGCTTGCAGACGCTCGGCACGTCGGGCAGCGAGACGGTCTATGCCGTAGGTACCGACGGTACTGAACTACAGCCGTTCCAGATGATGCTCAACGTGTCAACCATGAGCGGCAAGTCGCAGAACCAGCTGCTGGCCAACACGTCGCAGCAGGACATCAGCGCCAAGGTGTGGATAAGCGACCTGACGGTGCAGGCTACCGACCCCTTCGCCCCCATAGAGACACTGCCCTACGAGAATGCACTTAGCACGCTGGACGAGTGGGACATGTTCAGCGTGCTCGACGCCAACAACGACGGCTGCTACTGGAAGTACTTTGAGCAGCAGGCCGTCTATTCGTACAACAGCGAGGAGCAGGCTGACGACTGGCTCTTCACGCCCGGCTTCCGCTTAGAGGCCGGCAAGACCTACCACTTCAGCATTGACGCCTTCTGCTCGTCGGCCGCGTTCTCCGAGCAGATGGAGGTGAAGATGGGCACGGCCATGACGGCTGACGCCATGACCCGCGAGGTGATTGCCTCGACGACCATCGACCATGAGACACCCGTGGCCTACGAGAACAAACTGATCAGCATCAACCAGACCGGCACGTACTACTTTGGCATTCACGCCACGAGCGACCCCGACATGGCCTCGCTGAAGGTTGACAACCTGCTGGTGGAGGAGACCGTGCTGACGGCTCCGGCCGCTGTGAGCAACCTGACGGTGACGCCCGATGCGGAGCAGCCTGTGGCCACCATCAGCTTCACCGCACCCACGACGACCATTGGCGGCGACGCGCTGACGGGCACCATGACGGCCGACATCCTGCGTGACGGAACAATCATTACTACCCTGGAGAACGTGACACCCGGCAGCAGCCAGACCTACACCGACGACGACCCGGAACTGACCAACGCGGAATATACGTACGAGGTGGTCTGCTCGAACGCCGACGGCAAGGGCGACAAGGCTCCTGCCGTGACGGTCAAGCTGGTGGTGGTCAAGCCTGTGCCCTACGTGGCAGACTTCAGCCAGGGCGACACGTTCTACGACTTCCTGATTATAGACGCTAACGACGACGGCTACCGCTGGGAGGACAACTCGCCGCACGCAGCCTACACCTACAGCTCCGACAACCCGGCCGACGACTATCTGGTGTCGCCCGCGCTGAAGCTGGAGGCCGGCAAGAAGTACGTGGTGAACGTTAATGCCGGCAGTGCCGGCTACCCGGAGCACTTCAACGTGAAGGTGGGCCGCGAGGCTACCGTGGATGGACTCTCTACCACGCTGTTGGAGAACTGCGAAGTCATCATGGAGGACGAGAAGGACTTCGAGGTCATCTACCAACCCACGGAGACCGGTGCCTACTACTTTGCCGTGCAGTGCGTCTCGGAGGCTGACCAGTATCAGCTCTGGATAAACCGCATGTCGGTAGAGGTAGCCCCCGAGGGCGGTGCTCCCGCTGCTCCCGAACTGTCGGTCGCTCCCGACGCTCAGGGTGAGCTGGAGGCTACGGTGACCATCATCGCCCCGACGCAGAACATTGACGGCGAGGTGCTGACGGCTAACATCGAGAAGATAGAACTCATGCGCGACGGTGCGCTGGTGCAGACCTACGAGGACGTAGCCCCCGGCGCCACGCTGACCTATACGGACACCGACTTTGAGAATGCCGGCAGACACGTCTATCAGGCCGTGCCCTACAACGCTCAGGGCATAGGACAGAAGAGTGGGCGCCAGACTGTCTATGTAGGTCTCGACGTACCCGACTTTGTGCGCAACGTGACGGCTACCGACCAGCAGACCTCGGTGCTGCTGACGTGGGACCCCGTGACCTCGACCGGCCGCAATGGCGGCGTGGTGCTGACGGACGACGTGCAGTACGTGGTCTATCAGTGCATGCCGGGCACGACAAGCCTTGACGGCGAGCCCGTTGCCGTGGTGAACGACACGCAGTGTGAAGTGCCTATGAACACCAATGAGGGCGAACAGCAGTACCAGTCGTGGGTTATAGCCGCCCGCAACTCGGCCGGCGAGAGCTACATTGAGGACGAGTCGCTGGTTTCGCTCTTCGTGGGCGAGCCCTACGCGCTGCCTGTGGTGGAGAGCTTTGCCGACGGCAAGTTCCACTACTACTGCGACTTCCAGGGTACGTCGTTGCTCTACAGCCAGGCTACCGACGGCGACGGCATGGCCTTGGCACTTGTTTCGCAGCAGCCAGGCGAGGCGTTCTTCATGAGTGGCAAGCTGAACGTGAAGGATGCACAGAACCCGACGCTCCTGTTCGACGTGGCAGGCTTCGGCGTGAGCAGCGTGAACATACTGGGCACCAACAACGGGGCCGATGCCGACGTGCTGGCCACGGAGCAGCTCACCACCAGCTACAAGACGGTGAAGGTGCCCCTGAACAGCCTGAAGGACGGAAACTATGCACAGTTGGCCCTCGTGGCTACCATCACGAACCCCACCGTCATCGACATGTGGACGGGAGAGATAGAAGAGGAGGGCGACGCCCTGATTGTTGACAACATCCGCGTGGTTGACCTCTATAGCGACAACCTCGGCGTGGAACTGAAGGCCCCCGCCAGCGTGCAGGCAGGCCGCACCGCCACCCTCACGGCCACCGTCACCAACTGGGGCGAGCAGGCCGCCACGGGCTACACCGTGACGGTGAAGGCCGACGGCGAGACGCTGTTCAGCGAGACGGTCACCGAGGAGCTGCAGCCCTTCGCCAAGAAGACCTTTACGGCTGAAATGCAGACCACCGTGCTCGACGAGGCCGGCGACAAGACCTTGACCGTAGAAGTAACTTACGCTGCCGACCAGCAGCCCGATAACAACACGGCCGAGGCCGTCATCACGCTCATGGAGTCGGACGCTGCCATGGCTGAGAACCTGCAGGCCGAGGACAAGGGCGACGAGGGTGTCAGCCTGTCGTGGAGTGCGCCGTCGGCTACGGCTGCCGAATATACCGAGGACTTTGAGGACACGGATACGTTCACCCCGTTCACCGTGGGTGGCGTGAGTGCTACGGAGCACAGCGGAGCCATCGGCGAGTGGACCGTCTATGACGCTACGGGATTGGGCACGTACAGCTGGCAGGACAACATCACCTACGACAACCAGTATGCGCCCATGGGCTGGATGCCCTTCAACATTACGAAGTTAGGATTCCCCGATGACTATGCACACAGCGGTTCGCAGGTCATGCTGTCGCTCTGCATCGTACCCGATGGTGGCGTCACGCAGACCGACCACTGGCTCATTTCGCCCCTGCTGCCCGGTACGGAGCAGCCCCTCAGCTTCTACCTCAGGACCATCACCAAGGAGTATGGCATGGAGTCCTTCGAGGTGCTGGCCTCACAGACTGACAACCAGCCCGAGAGCTTCACTCTGGTAGAGCAGTTCATGACCGATGCCACGCAGTTCGAGTACGTCAGCACCACGCTGCCCGAGGGCACGAAGTACTTTGCCATTCGCCATACGTCGAACGACGTCTTCGGCATCATGCTTGACGACCTGACGTTCACTTACGGTTCGCAGATTACGGGCTACAACATCTTCGTCGATGGCGTGCTCGTGGCTACGGTAGAGGGCGGAGAGACCACCTACACCGTGCCCGGCAACACCATTACGGGCGGCGACCATGAGTTCAGCGTCAGCGTGCTGTACGCCAACGGCCAGGAGTCGAAGCCCGTCAGCGTGACGGCTACTTCCACCACGGCCATCAACTTCGTTACAGCCGAGGGCAAGGCCTTCGACGTCTTTACGCTCGACGGCAAGCTGGTGCGCAGCCAGACGCGCTCGCTCAGCGGCCTAAGCGGTGTCTATATCATCAACAACCGTAAGGTGGTGGTGAAATAAGGTTGAGTTTGGGGTTAGGAGTTACGAGGTGTAAATAAAATCCTTCATAACTCCTAACTCTTAATTCGTACTTCAAATCAGCCGGATGCACTCCGGCTCAATCGTGATAAGCCGGCGTTTATACAGGTCGCCGACAGCCTTCTTGAATACCTTTTTGCTTACTTTAAAGCGGTCCTCGATGAGTTCGGCCGGGCTCTTGTCGCCCAGGTTGCAGCGGCCGCCGTTGTCGCGCAGGTACTGTAGCAGCACCTCGGTGAAACCCAAGGCGCGCTCGTAGCCCGTCATGTGCTGGTAGCGCTCCACCTTGGCCGTGGCCATGAGGCGGTGCGTCTTCTCGTCCTCCAGCACATAGACGTAGTACTTCTTGCCGCGCTCCATGCGCACCTTCTGTTCGCGGAAGGGGCAGAAGAGGTCTTTCATGAGGCCCCACTTCAGGAAGGCGCCGTACTCGTTGGTCCAGGCACACTCCATCCAGGCAAACTCGCCCACCTTGGCCAGGGGTCGTTCGGTGGTGGCAACGAGTCGTTCTTCCTGGTCCAGGTAGAGGAACACTTCTATTTCTTTTCCGACGGGTGAACCGTCTGACGCAATGTCTGCGGGGACGTAGCGTGCGGGCAGCAGTATTTCGCCGCTCTCGCCGCCGTCGAGGTAAAGGCCGAAGTCAACGGTCTTTACCACCTTGAGGGTGTTGTAGTCGCCGAGCTTGATCATGGTTCTTCTTCTTTTATGGGGCTACTGGGGCCCATGGGTTGTTCAATGAGACCGTCGCGCAGGCGGATGGTGCGGTCGGTTATTTGGGAGAGTTGTTCGTCGTGGGTGACGATAACGAAGGTCTGGCCGAACTGGTTGCGCAGGTCGAAGAAGAGCTGGTGCAGTTCGGCCTTGTTCTTCGAGTCGAGCGAGCCGCTGGGCTCGTCGGCCAGGATGACGGCCGGGTTGTTGACCAGTGCACGTGCCACGGCCACGCGCTGCTTCTCGCCACCCGAAAGCTCGTTGGGCTTGTGGGTGGCACGGTCGCTTAGGCCCATGAAGTCGAGCAGCTCGCTGGCCCGCTGGCGTGCCTCCTTGTTGGAAGTGCCGGCTATGTAGGCCGGAATCATAACGTTCTCAATGGCCGTAAACTCCGGCAGCAGCTGGTGGAACTGGAAGACGAAGCCCACGTGGCGGTTGCGGAAGTCGGAAAGTTTCTTTTGGGAAAGCTGGGTGGTGTCGATGCCATCGACACAGACGGAACCCGTGTCGGGGCGGTCCAGGGTGCCGATAATCTGGAGCAGCGTGGTCTTGCCGGCTCCGCTGGGGCCGACGATGCTGACCACTTCGCCCTTGTCGATGTGCAGGTCGATGCCTTTCAGCACCTGTAGCGAGCCGAAGCTCTTGGTAATGTTCTTGATGTCTATCATATTGTTTGGGTCTTATGGGGTCTGCTGGGGTTACTGGGGCTACTGGGTCTGCTGGGGCTACTGGGACTGCTGGGGCTACTGGGGCATATAGGGCTTGTTGAGCTTTTCCAGGAGCCAGTCGTAGATGCTGCTCTCCTCGTGGTGCTGTGCCTCGGTGAAGGTCATGCTGTCTTCCTTCGTCTCGCCGTACTGGTCGGGGAAGATGATCATGAGGTTCTTGCCCGAGAAGTGCTGCATGAGCTCGTTGGGCAGACGGTCCATGGCGTTTTTGTAGGAAATGGTTCCCCGGCGGGCGGTAACGACGACGAACATGTGGTCTTCGCGTATGTTCTCAGCCAGTCGGGGCAGTTCGTTCCAGTGGCCCATGGGGGTATATTCGCCCCGAACGTTCGGGTGGCGGTTGTTGACGTATTCACGTATGAGCACCAGGCTCTCCTGCCTGCCGTGGAACTGAATGCGGCAGTCCAGGTTGCCGGCCATGCGGCAGAGGCGTTCCAGCCAGCGGTGGAAGCCCGGCTCAAACTCGGCCCTCGACGGCACGCAGACCTGAATGCGGCGCAGCGTGTTGAGTGGTTGCATGAAGCGCGTGAGCACAATTTGGCGGTTCAGTCCGTTGTAGAGGCTCTGTATGAACATGCCCCAGAACTTCGGGTTGACGTCGGTATGCACGTGCATGCCCATGATGATGTCTGATGCACTGAACTCGCGGAACGCATGTTTGATGCCGTTGGCTATGTTGGTGGCTAAGCGCACCTGCGTCTGCAGGCGCAGGTCGCTGGCGCTGGCCTGCTGCTGCAGGCGCTCCAGGAGCCGGAGTCCCTGCTCACGGTTGCGTGCGGCGCTTTGGTCGTCATAGACCACGTTCAGGGCCATGAGCTGGCTCTCCTCCCGGGTGCTGCGCATCATCTGCGCCAGCTCAAGCAGTTGTGGGGCTATGTCGGGGTACTTCACGCAGAGCAGTATGCGCTCTTGGCCCGTCGAGGCGTTGTCGTTGGTCAGGTGTGACTTCTCGCGCAGAATGATTTGCTGCGAGGCGTGCTCGGTAACGAGGGTACTGATGACGCAGGTGACGAGAATCATGATGATCACGCCGTTGAGCATTTCGTCGCTTACCAGGTAGTGGCCGGGCGACACCTCCAGGCGCATGCCCACCATGACCATGGCAATGGCTCCGGCGGCATGGGCGCTGGTCAGTCCGAACATCATGTTGCCTTCGGCCTTGGGCAGACGGAAGAGCAGGCTGGAAAGGTAGGCTGCCACGGCCTTGCCGAAGGTGCCGAAGAAGGCGATGAGGGCTACAATCCAGAGCATCTCGCCGCTCTCGAAGAGCGTGCGCACATTGATGAGCATGCCCACACCGATGAGGAAGTAGGGTATGAAGAGCGCATTGCCGATGAACTCTATGCGGTTCATGAGCGGTGATACGTGGGGGATGTAGCGGTTGAGGATGAGTCCCGAGAAGAACGCTCCGAAGATGGCCTCCAAGCCGATGGCCTCGGTGAGCGCTGCCGAGAGGAACATGACCGAGAGCACGAAGATGAACTGCATGACGGCGTCGGAGTAGCGCCTAAGGAAGTAGCGGGTAAGACGCGGAATGAGGTAGAAGCTGCCTGCACAGAACAGGGCAATCTTCACGAGGAACCACAGCCAGAACAGCAGCTGTGGCCCCAAGGAGGCGTGTTGCGTGTTGAACGATGCTGCCAGGCCGGCCAGCATGACCAGGGCCATGAAGAGCGAAATCATGGACGAGCCGACGCTGAGCGACACGCTGCTGTTGCGCCCCAGTCCGTAGCGTGTGACGATGGGGTAGGCGATGAGCGTGTTCGAAGCCATGATACATCCCAGCAGGAACGACGCCGAGGGGCTGTAGTCAAGCAGCCATATAGCCATGACGTAGGTAAGGAGTAGCGGCACGAAGCACGTCAGTGCGCCGAAGATGAGGAAGCGTACGGAGTTGCGCTTCACGCCCTCCATGTCCATTTCCAGCCCGGCCAGGAACATGATGTAGCAGAGTCCTACGCGCCCGAAGAGCTCGAAAGAGTTGTCGCGCTCCAGGATGTTCAGTCCGTACTTGCCCACCAGGATGCCCGCCAGCACCATGCCGATGATGTGGGGAATGCGCAGTTTGCCCATAATGATAGGGGCAAACAGTATAATGAGCAACACGACGAAGAAGATGAGCGTCGGGTTGGTAATAGGGAAGTATTCCATAAATTTCTTTGCAAAAGTACAACTTTTTTGCGAATTTACTATCAGTTTGCTACTTTTTTTGTACCTTTGCGCCCGATTTTAATTCTTAGGACTTATGAAAGTAGCTATTGTGGGCGCTTCAGGCGCCGTGGGTCAGGAGTTTTTGCGCATTCTGGACCAGAGAAATTTTCCGATGGATGAACTAGTGCTGTTCGGCTCGGAGCGGTCGGCCGGCACGAAATACACCTTCCGAGGCAAGGAGCTGACGGTGAAACTGCTGCAGCATAACGACGACTTCAAGGACATCAACATTGCCTTTACCAGCGCCGGAGCTGGAACGAGCAAGGAGTATGCCGAGACCATCACGAAGTACGGCTGCGTGATGATAGACAACTCCAGCGCCTTCCGCATGGACGACGACGTGCCCCTGGTGGTGCCCGAGTGTAACGCCGAGGATGCCCTGAACCGTCCGCGTGGCATCATTGCCAACCCCAACTGTACGACCATCATGATGGTTGTCGTGCTGCAACCCTTAGAGCAGCTCTCTCACATCAAGCGCATCCACGTAGCCTCCTACCAGAGTGCCAGTGGAGCCGGCGCTGCCGCCATGGCCGAGCTGCAGCAGCAGTACAAGGAAATGGTGGAGACCGGCCAGGTGAAGACCATCAAGAAGTTTCCCCACCAGCTGGCTTACAACGTCATACCCCAGATAGATGTCTTCCAGCCTAACGGCTACACCAAGGAAGAGATGAAGATGTATAACGAGACACGGAAGATCATGCACACCGACGCCAAGTGCTCGGCCATGTGCGTGCGCGTCAGCTCGCTGCGCAGCCACTCCGAGTCCGTTTGGATTGAGACCGAGCGCCCCTTGAGCGTCGAGGAGGCCCAGCAGGCCATCAGCCAGGCTCCCGGCTGTACGCTCGTCGATGACCCGCAGAACCTGGTCTATCCCATGCCCCTTGAGACGGCCGGCAAGGACGACGTCTATGTAGGCCGCGTGCGCAAGGACCTGAGCGACGAGAACGGCCTGACGTTCTGGCTCTCGGGCGACCAGATTCGCAAGGGTGCCGCGCTGAACGCAGTCCAGATAGCAGAGTATCTGATTAAGGTTGGCAACGTGAAGTAGCAGAAATACCTAAAAATAGTGATTGCACAGTCACTTATTAATGTGTACCTTTGCGGCAAGCAAAAGTACACATTATTTTTATTCAATAACTTAAACGATTTTTATGACAAGGAATTCTACTTTCAAGACGATGCTCCTCGCCCTCCTGATGATGCTGGGCGTGGGCACGACATGGGCCGACGAAGTGCCGCAACCCGTGTATTTCAACGACTTCTCGTCGCAAGACGGGCTGACCGTCGTGGGAAATGGAGTGTTTGAAACCGACGCTGACGCGCGCTTCGGACAGATTTTCCACAACGACCCCAACCTGACCAAGGCCATTCGTACGAACTACCTGCTGCTGCCTGCCGACGTACTGTCGCACTCAGCAGAGAGTCAGCAGATGACCATCGCCTTCTGGGTGAACGTGAAGAATGCTGCCGACTTCTGGTTCTCGCCCATCTTCTCGGCCTACGGCATGTCGCCGGTTGAGAACGCTGCAGCGGGCCACCAGGGTAACGAAGGTAACTGGCCGATGTTTATTCTGCAGAGCCGTGGACTGATGCAGCTGAACAATGACGGCTGGTGCGACTTCGGCGTAGAGCTGAACGACAACCCAGTGAAGAATGGCGAGAATGTCGATGTGAACAACGAGAACACCTTCTGGTTGGACGACAAGGGGTGGCACCTCTACACCGTCACGCTGACCACGACGAAGGTGGCCATCTACATTGACGGCGAAGTGTTCAACTCGTGGACACTGAACGGAACAGCAGGCCAGCAGACCTCGGGCTTCTTCACCTATGGAGCCAACTACAAGCACATCTGTCTGGGCGGCAACCAGGCCTGGAACTGGGCAGATGCTGACCCCGCCTACGGTTTTGACGACTTTGCCGTCTATGACAAGGCCTTGACGGCTGACCAGATCAAGCAGGTCATGGCCGACAAACTGACGCCCACGGTGACCTTCGACTTCACTGACCCCGGCATCAGCGACCATATAGGCACGAGCGTGAGCGACGCCACGGCCAACATCTACAACGAGACGTTCACCGTTGACGACGTGACGCTGCAGGTGACGGCCGGCGCGGCAGCCTCAAAGATTTACGTCGATGCCAACCGTGGACAGAACCTTGTGACCTACAAGGACTACACCACGCTGACCTTCCGCGCTCCTGAGGGCATGGCCATTACCGGCATTACGTTTACCGCTGCCGGCACGAGCAACATCAACAGCATGACGGCCTCGTCGGGCACCATAGAGGGCATGACGTGGACGGGCAATGCCGACGGCGTACGCTTCAGCCAGGGCGGAACGTCTTGGTTGGCCAATGCCATGGTCACCATGACTGCCAAGAGCGGCGAGACGGCCGCCCTGCCCGCCATCAGCTACACCGAATGTGCCGACATTGCTGCCTTCAACCAGCTGCCCGTCGGCACCTACGCCAAGGTGACGCTGAACGAGGCCGAGGTCATTGGCAAGTCGGCCGACGGCTTCTCTACCGTATGGATTCAGGACGCTACCGGCGGTGCCTGGATGCAATACACCTCGCTGAACGCCCAGCTCAACGAGCAGACTAAGATAAGCGGCGTGCTCTACACCGTGAAGCGCGAAGCTTCAGGCAACACGCAGTTCAAGGAGGCCGAGGACACGCCCGACAGCCAGTTGGCCACGACCGACATTACAGAATACACCCTCTTGGAGGGCACGCTGGCCGAGCTGAACGTTGCTGCCAACAAGAACCGCGTGGTGAAGATAACGGGCGCCTCGTTTGAGGCCACCAGTGCCACGGCTGGCAAGCTGACCCAGGGCGAGGTGACCATCGACGTGAACAACGGTACGGCCACTGCCAACCAGCAGCTGCATAAGATTACCGACGCGTGGACGGCTGGCGAGACCACGATGGAGAACGTCACCATCGTAGCCATCCTGGTGGGTAAGTCGAACACGGAGAACCAGTTGCTGCCCATCTCGATGGAGGCCGTAGCCGTTGAGACCGCCGACGCCACGTTCGACTTTGCCAACAACCCGGAGAACTGGCCCACCAGTGCCGCCCTCTTCGACGACAATGATGGCGTGGTGACGGAACTGACGGTGAACGACGTGACGCTGACCTCGATACAGAACAACGAGTGGAATGCCAACCTGCTCTATAAGGCCGACGATGCTGACCCCGTCTTCCGCGTTGCCAAGGAGAATGCCTTTAAGCTGACGGCCCCTGAGGGCAAGGCCCTGGTGAAGATTGACGTCACCATGGCCAACGGTCAGGCTTTCGACTTCAGCAGCGACAACGGCACCGTAGCCGACAACTCCTGGACGGGCAATGCCACCGAGGTAACCTTCACCACGGCCGCTAACCGCTCCATCTCGAAGATTAACGTCTTCCTGGCTGACGAGAACGACGAGACCGTGAAGCCGGCCGCTGCCGTCGAGGTGGCCGACATTGCTTCCTTTAACGCCGTTGAAGACGGCACGAACGTGAAGCTGACGCTGACCGACGCCCGCGTTAACGGTGCCATGGGAGGCAGCTACTACGTCGAGGATGCCTCGGGTGCTACCGTCATCAAGGGCATTGCGCTCACCCCCGGCACCAAGCTGAACGGCTACATCGTGGGCGTGAAGAGCACCGACACCGCAATAGACTTCGTGAACGACCCCGCCGCTGCCGTTGAGTACCAGCTGACGGCCACCGACGCCACGACCTTCGAGGCCACCGAGGCTACGCTGGAAGGCACCGTGACTGCCATCGACGCCGCCAAGACGCAGGCCAACTACGGCCGTCTGCTGACGATAGAGAACGTCACCGTCAGCGGCAACGGTCAGAACAAGACGCTCACCGATGCCGATGGCAACACCATCAAGTCGCGCGACTACATGGGCACGCTGTCGGCCGAGTTCACGTGGCCCGAAAAGGCTGCCAAGGTGACGGGCGTGCTGGTTTACTACATGACCGACTGGTTCCTGATGCCTGTCTCCGACGAGGCCGTGGTGGCTTCCACCACTGATGGCATCCGTTCGGTCGATGTGTCAAGTAGCAATGATACAGTGATTTACAACCTTCAAGGCGTTCGTCAGGACGGCCTCCGGAAGGGCGTCAACATTGTGAACGGCAAGAAGGTTGTCGTAAGATAGACGCCCCCCTGAGAGAGGTGCCGTTTCTCTGCCAGAGAAGTGGCACTTCTCTCATAGAGAACCGGCACTTCTCTCTGGGAGAAATGCCGGTTCTCTTTTAGTAGCATAAAGATACTGACCCCACTCCTGCCCCTCTCCTGCAGGGGAGGGGAGTGCCTACGGAACTTCATGCATCGTGCAATGCTTTAGCGACTCCCCCCGTTCAGCCGCATTTGTAATGCGGCTGCATTTGGCTATCTCGCACCTCGTACCTCGCACCTCGTACCTCGCACCTCGTACCTCGCACCTCGTACCTCGTACCTCGAAAAAAAAACAGTTATGATTCAACGTGCCAGAAACTTCTTTCCGTCCTTGATGTAGAGGCCCTTGCAGGTGTGCGGGTCCAGCAGCCTGCCCTGTAGGTCGTAGGCGGGGTGTTGGTTGTTAGCTGTAGGCTGTAGTTGTAGGGCAATGCCGGTTTCTGTTGACAACTGGCGCACCTTGGGGCTGGCCCAAATCTCAATCCAGCCCACGCTGTCAGCATAAGGAATGCTTTGAGCCACCACGGCATACATCTTTTGCGCGTTGTGCTCCTCGTTGCTCAGGGCATACTCAGTGGTGCCTTCAGTGCTCCAGGCACTCCAGAAGGTCATGCCGATAATGGCCGAGGCGTCAACGTTTTCGGCCAGGAGGTATATGTAGCGGTGGGTCTCCGTACCATCGCCCCAGTAGAAGAAGCCGTTTTCCAGAAAGTTCTTTGCCGGTTCCAAGAACTCCTTGTCAGAGACGGGCTGCGAGGCGTCGAGCACCCAGCCCAGGCGGTAGCGGCCGGCGTCATCCTCTTCTACCAGGATGCGCCAGTCGGCAGGATAGTCGGTCCCCGTGCGACTGTAGAGCGCGTCAGCATGACACGCCAGGTAAGTACCGTCGGCCGACGGCGTGGCAGTAAACGGAATGATGTCGGTGCCAGCCGAGTAAACGCCCGGCGCCACCTCGGTGCCGTTGTTGGCAGCCTCAAACTGCCACTGGCCGGCAAGGCGCTCGGTCAGCGTCTGGGCGGTGGCGGGGAGGGGGTTGGTGTGGTACGCCAACAGGCAGGACAGGAGGAAAAGTAGTTTTTTTGTATTCATTGTGTTTGATTTAGAAAGTGCATCCTATGGCAACGGCCAGCAGCGTGCGGTCACGGCCAGTGCTGTAGCCAAAGGTCTGGTTGGCCTTACGGTGAGTGGCGCTGAGGGCGGCGTGAGTCTTCAGCTGCGTGCCGGGGAAGCGGAACGCGTACTTCACGCTGCCGCCAATGGTGTATTGTGCTGCCGTCAGGTACTGGTATTCGCGCCAGAGAAATGCCTCCATCGTGGCGGGCAGCTCCTGACCCTGGCTGGGAGTGACAAAAGCAAAGTCGCGGAAGGGCTGGCCGCTGCCCTTCAGGAAAGCCCCGTTGAGCGTCAGCGTCCATACACCACTGCGCGTCAGTAGGTTACGGCTGAGGCTGACGCTCAGGCTGTTGCTGCTGAGCTGCTGCCAGCGGAAGAAGGGGTACAGGTAGGCCGTCTGTCGGCGCTTGGCCCAGTGGTAAGCGACGCTGGCCGACCATGTGGGCAACTCGCCACGAATGGCCAGCTGGGCCGTAGCCGTGAGTTGCAGCTCCTTCCACGTCTTGTCGGCCGTCTCTACGGGGTCGTAGTATTCGTAGTAGTTGGCGCCGCCCTCGTTGGTCAGCTCGCGGAAGGTCTCGGCGTGGTTGGTGAGGGTCTCCTTGGAGTAGGTGGCATCAAGGGAAAACCTTGATGCGCAGTGGCGGTACTGCACCCTGGCGCGGGCCTCCCTGCGGTTGCGCTTGTGGGCGGTGTAGGTGGGCGTGTAGGGCGAGCGTCGGCCGTAGTAGCCCGTAGCGTGGCTGAGGCCAAAGCCGCCCATGATGCTGAGTGCCGCCAGCGGGCGCAGCTCCATCTGGACTTGTCCGCCGTGGCCGTCCTCGAAGAGCGGCATTTCGCGGCTCCGGTCTGTATAGCCCTCGTTGCCGAACTGCTCCACGCGGCCGAAGAAGCCACCGTAGTCAATGAGCGTTTTATACACCTTCTCGCTCTTGCCGTAGGTGCCGAAGGTAATGCTCTCCGTGCCCACCTGGTAAGTATAGCCGGCCCCTAAGCTGAGCCATGGCGTGACAGGCGCAAAGATGCTGGCCGAGAGGTGCAGGTCCATGAGCTTGTTCTTGTGGCGCAGGTCCTTGTATTTGGCATAGTTGGCCGCCGTGTAGTCGATGTGAGCACCGAGGGCCATGCCTCGCCACACGTCGAAGGCCACGCCCCCTGACAGGCGGTAGGTGTCCAAGTGCTTGTCGCCGCTGTTGGTCAGCGAGTCTTCTGCGAGGTTGAACGGCTTGCGCTCGGGGTTGATAAATGCCGAGCCGGTCATGTCGCTGCCCGACCAGTTGTCGTAGCTGATGGTGCCTGCCGCCACTACGCGCGGGCTAAGCCGGTAGAAGGACGCTATGCTGACGCTGGCGTCGAGCTGGGAGGCCGCGTCGTAGTAGTTGACCAGTCCGCCCCGGCCTACGGCGAGGCGGGCCTCGGCCAGGCTGATGTTGCGGCTGCTGTAGGTAGAGAGTGCGGCCGCGTTGCCCGAGGTCAGCCACGCGTTGTCGTGCAGCACGAACCGAAAGTCGCGCAGCAACAGCGAGTCCTGCCCCCAGAGGTGAAGCAACGAAACGCTACAGAGCAGGCAGAGCGTCAGTCTCTTAAAGAACATTTCAGCCGTTCGTGGAAGTCGTTGGTGGAGTTGTTCGTGTCTTGAAAGACGATGTGCGCACCGTTCTTCATCGACGCCTCGGCATCAATGCCGCTCGGGTCGGTAGAGCCGTCAACGCCGAGTGCGTAGCTATACACCAGCTTGCCCTCGTTTTCGGGCAGTGACTCGGTGGCGACCTTATCCACATTGCGGTAGAGCGAGTGGCCTTGGTAGTTGGTGAGCCACACGTAGCCGGCATCCACGTCGGCCGTCAGGCGTTTCGTGCTGCTGTCCTTGTAGCCGGAGGAGAAGACCTCCAGGGCATCGACAATCCAGTCGTTGGGAACCTTTACGCAGCACCATATCTGGTTGCCAATGTTCTCTCCGTCATACCACTGGTTGGCGGTGTTGTTGGCATAGTCGGCAGGGGCCACACCGTGCGTCTGGAAGATGACCAAGGCGGGCGACGTGACGCTCAGGGCCCAGCCCGTGCCCTGGCCCAGCTCCACGGCCTTCAGGTAGTGGGACGTCGGTATGACGCTGGCCGGGGTGGGGTAGTAGTTGGTGTGGTTGTAGCCGCTCTCGGGGTCGTACATGCAGTAGTAGTCGGCGTTGGCGTAGTTGACGGACTGGCTGACGGTCTGCGTATTGTCGATGGCCCCGTGAACGTTGATGACCACTTGCGAGTAGGGGGCTATCTCCAAGGTCTGCTGGAAGTACCAGATGCCGTGCCATACGGGGATGAACCCCTCCGACTCGTAGCTCAGCTTACCCTCGGCGTTGTAGTTCTTGTTCTGCGTCTGGCCGTTGGCCGGCGAGCCTTCGCCGATGCAGAGGTTGCTCAGCGAAGCCGGCTGGCTGCTGTTGTTGTAGAGGATGATGCACTTGTCGTACTGGAACTTCGTTACGCCGTCGTCCATCATGCAGCCGCCGTTGTAGAGTTCCTTCACCACAATCTGGCTCGTCTTGATGCTTTTCATCTCGATGGTCACGGCCGTCGTCTCGTTGGTCTTCACCGTGATGATGCCCGACGTGCCGTTGTAGCTGTAGGCAATGCCCTCTGTCGCATAGCCGCCATTGACGCTGGCCTCGTAGAGACCGGGTGTCACCTGGAACGTAGCCTTGCCCTGGGCGTCGGTGGAGGCCGTAAACTGGCTGTTCGTCGTGGTGTTGCGCAGCACGACGGCATAGCCGGCGAGCTCGCCGTCGATGCCCGTTAGGCTAATGGCCACCTGGCCCATGGAAATCTCAATGGCTCCTTCGGGAATGTCGGGGCCGTCGTTATCGTCGCCGCAGGCTGTCAGTGAGAGGCTCAGTACAGTCGTCAGCATCCATGTTAAATACTTTCTTGGGTTCCTATTCATGATTGGCTGTTTTTTGTTGTGTCTATAGTTTTAATCTTAGTGACAGGCCGTAGTAGAAGCTGGGAATGTAGCTGCTGCTGAAGAGCGACGTCTCCAGGTCGGTCTGTGAGGAGTGTACCGTCTTCATGTTGTTGAAGAAGTTGTTGGCGTAGAACGACAGGCTGACGTGGTCGCCTATCTCCTTGGTCACGCTGATGTTGGCCGAGTAGTAGCTGCTGACGCGGTTGGGGTTCATGACGTAGGGATAGTTGGTGCGCACGACCAACTTCGTCAGGTCGTTGAAGAGGGTAGGGTCGTTGTCGCGGGCCCAAAGGAATCGTTCGGCAAAGGGAATGCGCTCGTCGGGCTGTTCCCACGTGCTGTAGTATTCCGGATAGACGGCAATGTAGCGGTTCTCGGTCGTGCCGTCGTAGGGAGTGCCCGTGTAGCTGCTCTTGTCGCTAAGCACGATGCCGCGTACGGCATCGTCCAGCTCGCTCAGCTGGCGGGCGTAGCTGTAGAGCGTGCTCTCTATGCGCAGGGCTACTATCATGCGTATTTTCGGAATGTGCGTCGTCACGGTGGCGTTGAGGCTCAGCTGGCGTGAGAGCGAGCCGTTGGCGACGGAGGCACTGGCCGAGTAGCCGGCCGAAGTGGCATTGCCGCCACGGTAGTAGCCTACGTACTGGTAAGGCTGGCCGTCGCTCATGGTGGCATTGCCGGCGGGTATGTCGGCAAACAGCACTTCGTCAATGCCTTTATAGTAATAGTAGTTACCGTCTAAGCGTAGCGAGGTGTGGGGAATGTGCAGCGTGGCTTGCGGAATGTCGAGCGTCCACTCCACGCCGTAGCGGTCCAGCGGCGAGGCATTCACGTAGCGCGTGTTGGTCAGGTAGGTTCTCCGGGTGTTGCCGCTGAGCTGCTGTTGCTGTGAGCCGTCGGCGGAGGCGACGGTCACGACACCTGTCTGCCGGTCGATGCTGTAGGTGCGGTCGGCCATGGGAATCGTACAGTCGTTAAGGGCAGCCGGAGGCGTGTAGCTATAGGCGAAGGGCGTATAGACACTCGTTGCCATGTAGGGGTTGTACGTGCGGTGGTGGAAAGCCGACACGGCCAGTTGCGCTCCCAGGAAGTCGAGTGCCACGCCGAGGTCTGTCTGCAGGGTGTATTGCCACTTCAGGTCGGGGTTATAGACAGCAGCCGACGGGTGGGTGTAGTAGGCGTAGAACGACTTGTTACTCGTCGTGCTGGGCGAGGCAAAGGCCAGCATGTCGCTGTATGACGGCGAGGGGTAGAGCACCTGGAAGGAAGGCAGCTTGACAGCCTTGCCCCACCCGGCGTGAACCTGCAGGCTGCTTACCCAGCGCTTGCGGCGTCCCTGCCAGAAGATGTAGCGGCTGTTGAAGCGGGGCGAGAGGCTGCTCACCGTGCCGTAGTCGGAACCGCTGATGAGGGTGATGTCGTCGCGTAGGCCGGCAGTGAGTTCGAAGGTGGAAAGCCGCGACGTGGGCACGCTCACTTTCTCCTCGGCGTAGAGGGCTAAGTTGTTCAGTGTGGGCAGCTCGTCGTAGCGGTATTCGCGCCACGTCGGCGCATAGCGCATGTCCTCGTAGTACGTGCCGCGTCCGTTATTGCGGCTGCCGTTGTACTGGACGCCGGCTGCAAGGCGGCTGGTCACTGTGCTGAAGCGGCGGGTCCATTCGCCCTTCAGCTGCAGGGCGTAGCTGAGGGGCTTGTTGTCGCTGTAGCGTCTGACGTTCCAGTAGCCGGTAGGACTCAGGATGATGTCGGCTTGCGGGTTGGTGTCGTAGTCTTCGGCGATGAAGTAGCCCTCGTCGAGGGTGTGGATATAGGGCTGTGTTGAGGCACTGCCGGCGTGGGTGTAGCTTTCTGAGCGGCGGTCGGCGTACGAGAGTGTGCCGCGCACGGACAAAGACGTTATCCACGACTTGTTGAGGAGCCAGTTCAGCGACGCGTTGAGGCGCAGCTGGTTGTCGCGTGCCTTGGAGTAGTCGTCCAGGTCTTCGTCTGGGTCGGCCTCCGAGTTATAGCCTCCTATGTTGGCCGTCACGCCAAAGTTCAGGGTGAGCGGCGTACTTTCAGAGAGAAAGACGTTCATGTAGTTCAGCGTCAGGATGTTGCGCTGGTAGGCCGTGTGGGGCGAGGCGGCATCGCTGAACGAGCGGGCGTGCTCTGCCGAGGCATTCAGTATGCCCCGTCGGCCGCCGAGGTCGAAACCCTTGTTCAGGGCCAACTGGCGGGTGTGCTGGTTGATGCGGCCCTCCACAATGAACGGCGACTTTCCCTTGCGCGTGTTCACCTTCACCACGCCGTTGGACAGGTCGCCGTACTCTACCGACGGGATACCTGTGACTATCTCTACCGACTCGATGTTCGACGTGCTGATGGTGCGCGTGCTGGCACCCGTCGTCTCGCCCGCTTCGGCGTTGTTGTCGAAGCGCAGCCCATCTACCTCGATGGCCGTACCGAACGAGGCATTGCCCCGCTCGCCACTGCTGCTGCGCAGCGCCATGCGGCTGTCGTTCATCAGCGTGGGGTTAACCGTCTTTCCGCCAGGCAGCAACGTGCCGATGTCGCCGACGTTGATGAGCTGCTGGTTGTCTAACGTGGCACGGTCGATGGTATAGCTCGTGGTGGCTTCGTCGCCCTTGCGCTTGGCCACGACCGTTACTTCCTCTAACTTCAGGTTGTCGGGCTTAAGCTTGACGGTGAAGCGCGGAACATCCTTGGTAAGGGTGATGGTGGCAGAGTAGGGGGCGTAGCCTAAGCACTGGACGGTGACGACTTGTCTTCCGGCAGGTACTTGGCGAATGACGAACGTTCCTTCTTCGTTGGTAATGGCCCATTGGCCGCCCGTCTTTATCAGCACCGAGGCGAACTCAATGGGCTCGCCGCTGTCGTGGTCGATGACGCGTCCGGAAAAGGTAACGCCGTGTTGCTGCGCCATACAGTTGACGGCACAGCAACAAAGAAGCAGGAGGAGTATGTATAGGGAATGCCTTACCCTCATGCAGTGGCTTTATTTGTCCTTGCAGACGTGCGGCTCAGGCAGCGTGGCTTCAATGCCAAGTGCATTGATGGCTTTCAGCAGCGCAGACTCGTCTGTCTCCTTACTGCGATAGGTCAGTGCCAGAGCCTTACGCTTGGGGCTGACGTTGACGTCGCATACGTTTTGCAGGGCAGAGACCTTCTTGACGGTCTCTTCGTTGGCGGCTCCTTCGGGCAGCAGGAAGTAGGCGTAGCCATAGTCCTCGCCCTTGAAGTAGCTGACGGGGGTGAAACCAAGCTCACTAATGGCGGCACGGATGGCCTGGCCGTTGGTCTTGTTGCCGTCGTAGCTTACGGTGATGTAGTGGCGCAGGGTGTGCGTAGCCACGCTGTCAATGCCTTCTACCTGGGCCAGACGGCCCTTGATGCGCTGGGCGCACTTGCCGCAGTGCATGTCGTCAATACGCAGGTTGAGCGTGTCGCCGGCAAAGGCCGAGGACAGACAGAGTAGCACTCCGAGTGTGCAGAAAAGTAGTTTCTTCATCTTTCTTTGTTTTATAAGCGTTGTTTTGCGGTGCAAAATTACGAATTATTCGGCAATGCGCAAATACCTAATAATGATGATTGACTGATAAAAAGCGCCTGACTGATGAGGGGGAAGTGAAAAGTTTTTCGTAACTTTGCGCAAAATTCTGCTGGATATGATGAAAAGAAAACTGTTATTGTGCGTGGGACTCTTCCTGTCCGCGCTGTGCGTATTGGCTCAGGGACTGCCTCAGGACCCCGAAGTACGCAAAGGTGTGTTGAAGAATGGTATGACGTACTACATACGTCACAACGCTAAGGAGGCTGGGCTGGCCGACTTCTATATCGCTCAGCGGGTGGGCTCCATCTTGGAGGAACCCCGTCAGCGCGGACTGGCCCACTTCCTGGAGCACATGGCCTTTAACGGAACGAAGAACTTTCCCGGTAAGGGCAAGCGCTTAGGCATCGTGCCTTGGTGTGAGACGGTGGGCGTAAAGTTCGGTGCCAACCTCAATGCCTACACGTCGGTTGACCAGACGGTGTATCATGTGGGCTCTGTACCCTTGAAGCGTGACGGTGTCATCGACTCCTGTCTGCTCATTCTGCACGACTGGAGCCACTACTTGCTGCTGGAAGATGCAGAAATAGACAAGGAGCGCGGCGTCATACACGAGGAGTGGCGCACGAGGCGTGCCGGTATGGCAGTACAGAGACTCATGGAGCAGGCCATGCCGAAGATTTACAAGGGCTCGAAGTACGAGGACTGTCTGCCCATTGGCTCAATGGACATCGTCGATAATTTCCCCTACCAGGACTTACGCGACTACTACCAGAAATGGTATCGACCTGACCTGCAGGCCATTGTTGTCGTGGGCGACTTTGACGTGGAGAAGATGGAGAAGCGCATCAAGAAGATATTCTCACCCATACCCATGCCAAAACAGCCGGCCGAGCGCATCTACTATCCTGTCAACGACAACGACTCCATGATCGTAGCTATCGAGAAGGATGCTGAGCAGCCGGTGGTGCTGTGCAACATCTACCAGAAGCGCGACGCTACGCCCGATGCCGAGAAGAACAGCGAGGCTTATCTGCGGGCCGACTATATTGACGGACTGATTGTCTCTATGCTGAACGACCGCTATGCCGAGTTGAGGCAGCAGGCCGGTTCGCCCGTGCAGAGCGTGACGGCTCATGCTTCCACCTTCTTTGTCAGCCGCACCAAGGAGGCTTTCTCGATGGGCATCAGCTGTAAGCAGGACAACATCCTGGGCGGTATCATAGCTGCCGTCGGCGTGGCTGAACGTGCCCGCCAGCACGGCTTTACTCAGTCGGAACTCAGTCGTGCCAAGGCGCTTTACCTGAATGCGGCCGAACGGCGCTACAACCAGCGTAATGACTACCGGAACTCTCGCTACGTGAATCGTTGTGTTAGCAATTTCCTGACGGGAGAGCCGCTCGTCTCCATCGAGTTCGAACTGCAGAATACCCGCAAATTGAACGACGAAGTGACCCTGGCAGAGGTAAACGAGGCAACGAAGCAGCTCATTACTGACCGAAATCAGGTAGTGGTGATGTATGCGCCTGACAAGGAGGAATTGGTGCTTCCTACCGGGCGTGACGTGGAACAGGTTATTCTGGCTGCCCAGCAGCTGACCTATGCGCCCTACGTGGAGGAGGTCTTAAGCCAGAACCTCGTAGGCACGTTGCCAGAGGCGGGCACTATAGTTACCGAAAAGCCCTACAGCCACGGATTTACTGAGTTTACGCTTTCTAACGGAATGCAGGTCTATGCCCGTAAGACCGACTTCTCGGCCGACGGCGTCACTATGCGCATGCAAGCTGACGGCGGTACGTCGCTTTATGGCGACGAGGATATTCCGAACTTCTCGCTCATAAGCAGTGCGGTGACTGAAGCCGGCGTGGGCGACTTCGATGCCATGACACTGCGCAAGATGCTGACGGGAAAGTCGGTACGGGTCAGCCCCTCGGTGGGCTCCAGAGGACAGAGCATCAGTGGCAGTTCTTCCGTAAAGGACATGAAGACCATGTTTGAACTGGCCTACCTCTATTTCACACAGCCACGTCGTGACACCGTGGCATACCGTGAGTTCATCAGCCGTAACAGGGCATTCCTGACTAACCGTAATGCTTCGCCAAAGGTGGATTACAACGACTCCATACGTGCCATCCTCTACGGACACCATCCGCGCATGGCTCCCGTCGTACAGGAGACGCTCGACAAGGCTCACTACGACCGCATACTGCAGATATACCGTGAACGCTTTAGCGATGCGGCCAACTTCAAGACGGTCATTATCGGTAACTTCGACGAGCAGGAGTTGCGCACTTATCTCTGCCAGTATTTGGCCACTCTGCCTGCTACGGGCAAGAACGAGCAGACCGACTATAGCCGCATTCCTCAGATAGTAGGAGGAAGTTTCACTTCTGTGTTCAAGAAGAAACAGGCCACCCCGCTGGCTAACGTCAGTATTTATTTGACGGCCGACGTGCCCTTCACACCGCAAAGCGACTTGGAACTTGACTTCTTGAAGCGGAGCCTCTCCATAGCTTATACTGACTCCATACGTGAGGAGAAGGGCGGCACGTACGGCGTCGGGGTCGATTTTGACCTTGACAAGGACGACCAACCCAACGCCACACTGCGCATCTCCTATAATGCCGACCCGCAGCGTTACGAGGAGCTGAATCCTGTAGTCTATGAGCAGCTGCGCCATATAGCGGAGAACGGACCGACACCCACGACCATGGAGAAAATCAAGCAGTACCTGGTGAAGCAGTATGCCCAGAATGCCATCACCAACGATTATTGGAGCTACGTCATCTGGCATCAGCTGGATGATGACGCAGACTTCGATACCGGCTACTGTGACATGGTGCAGCGCATGACGGCAGACGACGTCAAGCGCATGGCACAACTCATGCTGGCCTCGAAACGCTGCATTGAGGTTACGATGCTTTCCGAGTAGTCTTAGACTGCGTCCCACATTGACAAAATGTGTGATGTTGGTTTCAAAAACGTACATTTTTGGTGGTTTTTTAACGGCTATGTTAAATTATTGCACTAAAATGTACGTTTTTTTTAAATTTATTTGTTTTTTACAAAAGTAAGTAGTACCTTTGCAAGAAATTCTGCCCCAAGGCAGAAGTATGGTGTATGGAACACTATTTTATATATGTACCCGTACCTATTATAATAAGAAAGAATAATAACAAACAAGAGAGAGTGTATATGAGAAAAAGAATTATGTTGATTCTGTTTGGGTTAGTCCTCAGTGTTGGACTGGCTTTTGCCCAAAGCAGAATTACTGGTACAGTCGTTGACGAAAACGGTGAGCCATGCATTGGTGCCACTGTGATGATTCAAGGCTCAAAACAGGGAACGACGACCGACGTTGACGGTCATTTCAGCATCTCAGTGCCTGCCGGAAAGAAACTGGTGATCAGCTACATTGGCATGAACACCAAGACGGTAAAGCCGACAGAGGGGATGACGGTTACTTTGGAACCTGACGCACTAAGTATTGGCGAGGTGGTAACCGTAGGTATCATGAAACAAGACAAGCGACTCTTTACGGGTGCTACCACGAAGGTGGATGCCGAAAAGGCAAAGCTGGACGGTATAGCTGATATTTCACGTTCGCTGGAAGGACGTGCTGCCGGTGTGTCGGTGCAGAACGTCTCCGGTACGTTCGGTACGGCTCCGAAAATCCGCGTGCGTGGTGCTACGTCTATCTATGGTAGCTCGAAGCCGCTGTGGGTGGTCGATGGTGTCATCATGGAGGATGTCACCGAGGTCGATGCTGACCAGCTCTCCTCGGGTGATGCTGCCACGCTGATTTCTAGCGCCATTGCTGGTCTGAATGCTGACGACATCGAGTCGTTCCAGATTCTGAAGGACGGTTCGGCTACCTCTATCTACGGTGCGCGCGCTATGGCTGGTGTGATTGTCGTTACCACAAAGCGTGGTAAGGTAGGTTCATCGAAGATTAGCTATACGGGTGAATACACCATGCGTCTGCGCCCCAGCTACTCACAGTTCAACATCATGAACTCGCAGGAGCAGATGTCTGTTTATCGTGAAATGCAGAACAACGGCTTCCTTTCGTTCATGAGCTCTTATCGTGGCAGCTCGAGCGGCGTCTTCGGTAAGATGTATCACCTGATGAACGAGTACAACGCTACCACCGGCGAATACGGATTGGCCAACACCCAGGCTGCCATGTACGACTACCTGCGTCAGGCCGAAATGCGTAACACCAACTGGTTCGAGGAGTTGTTTACCAACCACATTCAGCACAACCACTCTATCTCCATGAGCTCTGGTTCCGAGAAGGCCCAGTACTATACTTCGTTCTCCATCATGAACGACCCGGGTTGGACGGAGCGCAGCAAGGTGGAGCGTTACACCGCTAACATCAATGCCAACTACAACCTGCACCCGAAGGTGTCTTTGAGTCTGATAGGCAATACCAGCTATCGTCGTCAGCAGGCCCCAGGTACGGCCAACCAGAGCGTCGATGTGGTGACGGGTGCAGTAGGGCGTGACTTCGACATCAACCCTTACTCGTATGCCATCAACACCTCGCGTACGCTGGATGCCAACGAGTTCTATATTCGTAACTTTGCTCCCTTCAACATTCACCACGAGCTGCAGAACAACTACATCGACTTGGACGTGGTCGATCTGCGCTTCCAGGGTGAGCTGAAGTACAAACCCGTACGCCAGGTTGAGCTCAGCGTGCTCGGTGCCTACAAGTACTCGACCACTACGCAGGCTCACTTCATCAAGGAGAACAGTAACCAGGCCATGGCTTTCCGCATGATGGACGATGCCACCATGCGCGACGCTAACCCCTGGCTCTATACCGACCCTGACGCCATCAACTCGCTGCCCATCACGGTACTGCCCGAAGGCGGTTTCCATCGTGAGACGGTCTATCGCATGAACAGCTGGGACTTCCGCGCTACGGCCAGCTATAACAACGTGTTCAACGATACGCACATCGTCAATGCCTACGGTGGTATGGAGGTCAACAACATTGACCGTTACGCCACCCAGAACCTGAAGGTGGGCGTGCTTTACGACATGGGCCAGTTAGGCAACTACATGTATGAATACTTCAAGCAGGCTGCTGAGGAGAACAACATCTACTACTCGCTTAACAACGGCTACAACCGCGACGTGGCTTTCTTCGGCACTGCCACCTATTCTTATAAGGGACGCTACACACTGAACGGCACTGTACGCTACGAGGGTTCTAACCGTCTGGGTCGTGCCACGAGCGCCCGCTGGCTGCCCACGTGGAACGTGTCAGGTGCCTGGAACGCTCACGAGGAGCCTTGGTTCTACAAGACCTTCAACGGCAAGCTGTCGCACGCCACGCTGAAGGCTTCGTACTCGCTGACCGGTGATAAGCCCGCCGTGACCAACTCAATGGTCATCATCCAGGCTTACAACCCCTGGCGTCCGTACTCCAGTGATAAGGAGTCGGGTCTGGAAATCTCCAGCTTCGCTAACTCTGAGCTGACCTACGAGAAGAAGCACGAGTTCAACATCGGTGTTGATCTGGGCTTCCTGGACAACCGCATCAACTTCCAGTTCGACTGGTACACCCGTAACAACTACGACCTCATTGGCCCGAAGCGTACCACGGGTGTAGGCGGTACCATCGTCAAGTATGCCAACGTGGCTTCGATGAAGTCGCACGGCGAGGAGTTCACCCTCTCTACCCGCAACATCGTCACAAAGGACTTCGAGTGGTCAACCGACCTTATTTACTCGCACACCCACTGTGAGGTGACCGACTTCGAGTCGCGTAACCGCATCATCGACCTCATCACGGGTAACGGCTTCACCGAGAAGGGCTACCCCTACCGTTCACTCTTCTCCATGGACTTCCAGGGCCTGAACCAGTACGGTCTGCCCACCTTCATCAACGAGAGTGGCGCCCTTACTACGAGCGACATCGACTTCCAGTCGTATAACACCCAGTACCTGAAGTACGAGGGCCCGACCGATCCCACCGTAACCGGTTCGTTCGGTAACACCTTCCGCTACAAGAACTGGCACCTCAACGTCTTCATTACCTATTCATACGGTAACGTGGTACGTCTCGACCCGACCTTCGGCGTCTCTTACTCCGACCTCACTGCCATGCCGCGTGAGTTTGCCAACCGTTGGGTAGTGCCCGGCGACGAGCTGAAGACCGACATTCCCGCCATGGCCGACCTGCGCATGATTCAGAACGACTCGCAGCTGGGCTATGCCTACAATGCCTACAACTACTCTACGGCCCGTATCGCCAAGGGTGACTTCATCCGTATGAAGGAGATTTCGCTCTCGTACGACTTCCCCGTGAAGTGGATTAGCCACATCGGACTCTCGAACCTCAGCATGAAGCTGCAGGCCACCAACCCCTTCCTGATCTATGCTGACAAGAAACTGAACGGACAGGATCCTGAGTTCTTCAACTCGGGTGGTGTGGCTGTGCCTATGGCTCGCCAGTTTACTTTCACGCTGCGTATTGGAATCTAAAGCCCTCTCCCTGGCCCTCTCCGAGGGGAGGGAAAGACTGGATGAATTCATGATTAAAGAAACGAAGAAATACAATAACAATATGAAAAAGAAATTAATATCATATTTGACTTATGTGTTAATGGCTCTCCCCCTCGGGGGAGTAGGAGGGGGGCTCCTTACCTCGTGTAACGACTACCTTGACAAGCTGCCTGACGAGCGTGCTGAGCTGAACAGCAACGAGAAGATTACTCAGCTGTTGGTGTCGGCGTACCCGACGGTGAACAACAACCTCGTTGTCGAGATGCTTTCGGACAACGTCAGCGATAACGGACGGGCCTATTCTGCACCCCAACTCATGGAGGAGACCTACCGTTTTGAAGATGTGCGTGAGGAAGGTAACGACACTCCTTATTACATCTGGGGCGGCTACTATGAGTCTGTTGCAGTGGTCAACGAGGCCATTCAGGGCATTGAGGCCTTAGGCAACCCTGCCTCGCTGCAGGGCGACCTGGCTGAAGCCAAGCTCATCCGTGCCTATAGCATGTTCATGCTGGCCCAGACCTTCTGCATGGCGTGGAACCCCGACAAGGCCGACGAGTACCTCGGCCTGCCTTACCCGCTCATTCCTGAGCAGGACATCAACGCCACCTACCAGCGTGGCACCCTGCGCGAGCTTTATGCAGCCATCGACAAGGACATTGAGGAGGCGCTGCCCCACATTGCCGACGCTGCCGCCAACTACGACGTGCCCGTCTATCACTTCAACGTGAAGGCCGCCTACGCCTTTGCCGCACGCTTCAACCTCTACTACATGAACTACGAGAAGGCCATTCGTTACGCCTCGCAGGTGCTGGGTACCGACCCCACCACCGTCATGCGCGACTATGCGCCGTACAGCTCGCTGGGCTTTGTGGACTTCGCCAACCGCTGGATTCGCTCCGACGAGCAGGCCAACCTCATGATCCTGGCTTCTTACTCCGTCGCTCCGCGTTACCTGAACAGCAGCTACCGTTTTGCCCACAACTACGACATGACGGCCTACGAGACCTTCTGGGTTGACATGCCGTGGGGCTCTGGTTCGAGCAACAATACCATTATCTATGCCAACAACCTCTACGGAAGCAACCAGTGCGTACGCTTCCCGACCTACTACGAGCAGTTCGAATACACCGACAAGGTGGCTGGCATTGGCTATCCTCACTCTGTCGATCCCGTCTTCACGGGCGACATGACCATCCTGGAGCGTGCCGAGGCTTACTGCCTCTCGGGTCAGCTGGAGTTGGCCGTCAAGGACATCAACACCTGGATTACCACCCACTGTAAGGAGGTGGAGGGTACCACCGAGCGTCCCGTCATGACCATTCAGAACATTAGCGAGTACGTCAAGGGTGTTGACTACGCCAAGCGTACGCCCGATGGCAACCGCGACCGCTCGTTCCGCAAGCACATGCACCCGCAGGGCTTCACCATCGATGCCGAGGGCAGCGACCAGGAGTGCATGCTGCAGTTCATTCTGCACATGAAGCGCTTAGAGAGCGTCTTCCACGGCATCCGCATGACCGACCTCAAGCGCTACGGCATTGAATACACCCACCACGTGTCGGGTGAGGACCCGAAAGTCTTCATTCGTGGCGACCTGCGTGGTGCCATCCAGATTCCCAAGACGGTCATGACTGCGGGTATTCAGGCGAACCCCCGCATGAGCGACGCCGAGATTAAGCAGATTATCGCCGACACCGAGGACGAGTATAAGGACCCGGAGGAGGAAGAAGAATAATCACTGAGTGTTAAATCATCAAGAGCAATTCACAGTTATGAAGATTAAGAATATAAGCATCATCATGTTGCTGTCGGCAGGATTGTTTGCCTTCAGCAGTTGCGACGACGAAAGTCTGAAGAGCACCAGTGTCTTCGAGGATGTCACTCAGGTGGAGAAAAACGAGTTCGACAACTGGCTCGAGGCTAACTACCGCAAGATTTACAACATCGACTTCAAGTACCGCTACAGCGACAAGGAGGCCGACCTGAACTACAACGTCATTCCCGCCAGCTACGACCAGTCAGTGGCACTGGCCATCCTCATTAAACACGTCTGGCTCGATGCATACTCTGAGGCTGTCAGCCCTGAGTTTATGAAGACCTACGTGCCCCGCATCATCCAGCTTACCGGCTCCTACAAGTGGAACTCCAACGGTTCGCAGGTGCTGGGTACGGCCGAGGGTGGTCTGAAGATCATGCTCTACGGTGTCAACGAGCTTGACATTGACAACCCCCGTATCAACACCTCTAACCCCTACGAGAGTCACCAGGTGCAGCCTATCGACATGAACTACTGGTTCTTCCACACCATGCACCACGAGTTCTGCCACATCCTGACCCAGAAGAAGGAGTACGACACCAGCTTCCGCACCATCAGTGCCGGCAAGTACCACTCTACCGACTGGATTAACCAGGATGACAAGGATGTGGCCAAGGAAGGCTTCGTGACGGGCTACGGCTCCAGCGAGTACAACGAGGACTTCGCTGAGATTTATGCCACCTACATCACCAACACGCCCGAGGGCTGGCAGCTCATCATGGACGCAGCAGGCGAAGAGGGTGGAGCCATCCTCAACCAGAAGCTCGACCTGATGAAGAGCTACTTCCTGAACAGCTGGAACCTCGACCTTGACAACCTGCGCGACATCCTGCTGCGCCGCTCGGCCGAGTCGGTCACACTCGATTTACGTAACCTCAATTAAACGAAAGGAACAGTCAAAGTATGAAAAAGATCACTTATTTCTTTGCAGCCTGCATCGCCCTCATGGCCTTCAGCGGTTGCTCACTCAAGGAAGACGAAACGTTCAGTGAGTCTGCCTCACAACGCTCGGGCGACAACATCGCCGCCGTCGAGAAGGTGCTCTACACTGCTCCTAACGGCTGGCTCATGGAGTACTACGGCACGCTGAGCCTTGGTGGCTACAACGTCATGGTGAAGTTCGACGGCAGCAATGCCACCTTTGCCAGCGAGAAGTTTGCCACTAACCACCCCGCCGGCATTGGTACTGACGATAAGGCCGTCACCGCCACCACCCACTTCAAGATAGAGCAGAGCATGGGTACCGTCATCTCCTTCGACGAGTATAACCCCATCTTCCACTACTTCTCCATGCCCAACAACCCCGACTACACCTACGATACGGCAGCCGGACTGGGCGGCGACTTCGAGTTCCGCGTCATGAAGGCTTCTAACGACAGCATCATCCTGCGTGGAAAGAAGAGCAACAACCGCATCGTCATGACGCCCATTCCCGCCGACCGCACCTGGGAGAGTATCATCAAGTCGGCTGACGAGACCGAGAAGTACATGGCCTCACGTCTTTACACCCTGACGGGCAGCGACTATACACTCGATCAGACCATCACGGCTACTGACAATGCTGGCTTCCGCAGTCTCGTCTTCGAATATGTTGACACCTTAGGCATGAAGCAGACCGTCGTGGCTCCCTACATTGTGAAGGAGGACGGCTTCTGGTTCTACAGCCCTGTCGATGTGCGTGGCTACCAGCTTGACGGACTCGTCAAGGGCGATACGGACGACTACTTCGTCTTCCGTAACAACCAGAACCTGCAGCTCGACACCTATATGCCGACGCTTTACGAGAGCATTACCACCGGTAACTGGTACTTGCGCTACCCGTCGGTCGGTGCCTACGCCAAGCCCAAGTGGGACGCCATGCTTGCCGTGCTGAAGACGGCAGGTCGTAACCAGCAGGAAATCAAGCTTTACACCGCCACGCTCGGCTTTAGCTCCGATAACAAGCTGTGTGCCGGCCTGCTTACCACGTACGATGCTCCCTATTATGGCTTTACTGGTGAAAATCTAAAGGATGACGGTACGCGTATCAAGTTCAACCAGAACAGTTCAATACGTAATTCTGCTGGCCGTACTTATTATCAGCGCTATAAGTGGAACGAGGTGCTGAACACCATCTATGGCCACACCTTCGACCTGGAGTGCGATTACCAGCGCCGTCCTCAGTGGATTAAGATGACCGACGTCAACGAACCGTCGAACGTCTATATCCTCTACAACACACCGTCTTACTTCATAGACGATCCGAACTATTACAACGACAACAATTAAAACAACAGAGTTAATAAACGCCCTGCCGACGGTGCTGCCGTTGGCAGGGCCAATACCAACAATTAAACAAAAACAATTATGAAAAAAAGTTTACTTATCGCAGTCGCTGCTTTGTTCGTAGCTCTCGGAGCAAATGCGCAGACAAAGCGCTTTGCTCAGGCAACGAAAGTTCAGACTCCTATGGAAAAGTTGGAGGTCACTAAAGCTCCTAAAGCTAATTTAGTAAGAAATGCAGTTCAGTCAGCTATGTCTGTCAACGCAAAAGCTCCACAAAAGGCTTTGTCAGACATTACTAATACCTACATTCTTGATTATCAGGATTATTACGGAACCTTTACGGCTTCCACTTCTTTCACGATTGAGGCTCAGTCAGGTACAGTTAATGTTTTCGACCCTGAGACGGATGAGGATAAGCTGTCTTTCGAATATAATGTTGTGCTGAATGACTTCACTTACGAAGGTGCTGTAGTTTACGGAAACTATGACGAGACCGATGGTACGATTTACATTCCCGTTCAGACTATTTCCACGAACTCTACTTATGGCCGTATCGTTTTAGGTGGTGTAACCAAGGATCAAGCTGGTACTCCCCAGCATATTGCTCTTGATATGATTCTTGAAGTTGACGGCAGTAATCTTTATCTTTATAGTTTAGAAGACGAGTTGGCAGCAGCAGGTCTTACTGGCGAGTATATGTCTGGTTGGTATAGCTTCCTTCCAGATTATGCCCAAGGTGGTGCATGGAACTTCGGTTATGACATTGAGTTCATGCTACCCAATGCCCGCCTTACCTGCGATGAATGTCACGTTTCAGGAGGCGCTTGGACTGATTGGACAGAGGCTGCATATAATGTAGCAGTTGAAGACCTTGGCACAGAGTTATATGTTCACAATTTCCTGAACTTGGCTCCTATCAGTATAGTTGTCGATGGTTACAATTATCGTATTCCCATTCCTCAGCAGCTTGATTCTTACGACTGGAACCAAGGAGAAGGTACACCTGACTACACGCACCTTTGGTCGATGGATGCAGACGGTAACCCCAGAGAGGATGGCTACATCAGTGGTAAAGCTTATTTGACAAACGATGGTCAACAGGTTATTCGTTTCTGTAAAGAAGAGTATCACGCCGAGCCTTGGACCGATTCAGCAGGTGCAGAACGTGAGCCAGGTCTTTATTTTACGATGGATAGGGAACACTATTTCATGGTCAGCTCTACTTTCGGCGAAGAAGGTGCATACTGGTACAATGGGGGTGAGTATATTTGGGTTGACATCTTAGTTAGTGATGATATTCAGCTGAATATCGAACCCACTGGCATCCTCGCTCCGAAGGCTACTGAGACCACGAAGAGCTCAACGCTCTATGACCTGCAGGGTCGCGTAGTTGACGGCAGCTACAAGGGCATCGTCATCAGCAATGGCAAGAAGGTTGTAGTGAAGTAAGTTCAGTTACTTCTTAGGACATAATCATCGGGAGGACTTCGTGGCCCTCCCGATGCTTTTTCTTGGGAATGTCTCGCCCTAAGGCTGCCACTTTAAGATTGCTCCATGGGGTGGAACAAGTTGTTCCATGGGGTGGAACAAGTTGTTCCATGGGGTGGAACACTCCGAGAAGTGCCACTTCTCCGGCTAAAAGCGGCACTTTCAGAAGGCAAAAACGGCACTTGCAGAAGGCAAAAGTGGCACTTTGGTGGCAAGTAGGAATACGAATTTGTGCGAAAATGGTGCGCATTTTGTCGTAACAAAAGTTAAATTTGACGGTTTCTTGCCACACTTGCCACCTTAATGCCACGCGTAAACAGCTGAAAACCAGTGCTTGTTGCAAGTGTGGCATTTTTGCAAGAAAAATAAAAAACTTAGGTAGAACGTAACAACAAACTAAATAGAAGACAAAAGGACGCTCTACATCGACGACAGCTGGCGCGGAAAGACCATTCGTTGAGAAAGTCTATCCAGATGCTGCGTGATGCCAATCTTTCTGTCGAGACGATTGCGTCAAGCCTTGGAATGAGCATAGACGATGTAAGACGACTTATACAGTAAAAAGGCTTTTGACGGCGGGTGCCGCCAGATGGTTAGCTCCTGGGGCTCTTGACGTTAGCTCCGGGGTCTCTTAGGGTTAGCCCCGGGCTCTCTTAGGGTTAGGCTCGGGCTCTTTTGTCGTTTCATACTTCCCTAAAAAACACTAAAACATTTGGTGGTGCGGGAAGAAATCAATAACTTTGCACACTATTAACCCGCAAAACAGGATATTCAACAAAAGATATGAAGAAAAAAATTTCACTTGGTATGGTAATGATACTGCTTGGCGCAGTGTCATTATGGGCACGTCCGGGCTACTCGAAGCCCGTTGACGTTCTGCAGCCCGACGGAAGTACAGTAACGTTGCTCATGCATGGCGACGAATTTCTTAGTTTTATGACCACTATTGACGGCTACACCGTCATAAAGGGCAGTGACGGCTACTACCGCTATGCCGACAAGACGGTCGCCGGCGGACTCAGGGCCACGAGCGTCATAGCACGTAACCCCGAGGCTCGCTCGGCTCAGGAGGTGCAGTTCTTGGCAGCCCGCCAGAAGATGACCGCCCCCACAATGACCGAGAAGGGTAAGGCCTGGAAGGCCCAGGCCGCCACACTCTACAGCGGCCGCTATGAGCAGCTGCAGGCAGGTGGGCCGACGCGTTCGATAAGCATCTGGAGCCCCATTGACTATAGTAACTTCAAGGGCTTGGTGGTGCTCATCAACTGGAACGACTGCGAGTTTACCACCGACGACCCTGCCAACCTCTACCTTCGCCTGACCAACGAGCGTAACCTTACGGGCAATGTTGACGGCCATTACCCCGTGAACGTCACCGGCAGTGCGCGCGACTACTTCTACGACAACTCCCTGGGCAAGTTCGACCCGGAGTTCGACGTGGTAGGTCCCTACACCATTAACTACAGCTGCAAATACCCTGCGCCGAAGACGGCCGAAGGAAAGGACGACCCCACGTTTGACGGTCGTCTGATTAATATTCTCAAGGCTGCCATGAACGCTGCGAACCCCGACATCGACTTCAATCAGTACGACATGAACAGCGACGGAGTCATCGACATGGTTTATTTCATCTTTGCCGGCTACGGCAGCTACGTGCAGGGCAACGACTACCACTACCTCTGGCCGCACGCCAACGACCTGACGGGCTGGTCCACGTACTACGGCATGCGCTACGACAGCAAGAAGTTCGGGCGTTACGCCTGCAGCGTGGAGATTCAGGACTACGAGGACATGGCCAGCAGCCACGTGTGGCTTGACGGCATAGGCACCATCTGCCACGAGTTCAGCCACGTGCTGGGACTGGCCGACCACTACGACACCGACTATGAGGAGAACGGCTACAGCGACGGCACCGGCGCCTGGGACGTCATGGCTGGCGGTGCTGACTACAACTACGGCCTGACCCCCGTGGGCTATAACGCCTTCGAGCGCCACGTGCTCGAGTTTACTACCCCCACGGAGCTTGCTGCGGAAGGCAACTATACGCTTGGCGACTTCTTGACGACCAACGAGTCGTACATTCTGAAGACCGGCTCCACCGACGACGACTTCTACCTGGAGAACCGCCAGCCTGCCAGCTGGGACACCTATCTGCCCGGTCATGGTATGCTGGTGTGGCGTGCCGACACGTCGAAACCCTCCGTCTGGCGTAACAATACGGTCAACAACAACCCCGACCACCTGTACTTCGAAATGGTGTGCAACCCCACGGGCGAGGGCATCATGGACCTGACCGAGACCAGCACGCCGGCCCTCACTTCGTGGGCAGGCCAACCTGCTGTGCAGAATCTTTACGACATCAAGATGGAGGGTGGCACGGTGAGCTTCACTGCTGGCAAGAACGTCTATGACTTGGTGGGCGAGGACTTCGAGACCGCCGAGCTGACCACCGCCGACGCTACCGTCAGCGGCAAGTGGTGTAACTGGGACTTGGTGAACGCCGTCATTGCCAGCACGGCTGAAGAAGGCGTGGGCAACGGCGAGCACGTGCTGAAGATGCTGCGCACGAGCACAGCAACTTCGACCACGGCTTTCGACCACGGCATCCGTACGCTGAAGTTCACGGTGAAGAACGGCTCCGCCCAGATTCGCTTCAGCTTCATGATTAGTACCGACGGCGGCTCCACGTGGACCAGCTTAGTGGCTAACAAGACCATCGCCAGGAACAAAGATCTGGAGCTCTTCCTGACAGACATTCCCGCCGGCAGCATGATTCGCTTCCAGATGCTCTCCACCTCAGCCTCGGCCTGCTGCTACATCGACGACGTCGTGGCCACGTTCTACGACAACGAGGTGCCCACGCCAGGCCCCCTTACCGGTATCAGTACGGTGCTGACGGAGGGCGAGACGCTGAAAGATGCCCCTACCTACGACCTTGCCGGTCGCCGTGTGGCTGCCAGTCAGAAGGGCATTGTCATCCGCAACGGAAAGAAAATGGTTAATAAATAAGGTAAATGGCAAAACGGTTAATTACGGTGTGCTGGCTTCAGCTTCTGCTCGTGGTGAGCACGATGGCCGTGCCGGCACACCCGGGAACCATACAGGTGCAACAACCTGACGGCACCCTGCTCACGCTCCGACTCGTGGGCGACGAGTGGCTACACTTCAACACCACCGAGGATGGCTACTCCGTGGTTCGTAATGCGCAGGGCTTCTACGTCTATGCCGAGTTGGAGGGCGGTCGCCTGCGGGCTACGCAGCACGTGGCTCACAACGTCGCGGAACGACAAGCCGCTGAACAGGCCTACCTGCTGACGCAGCAGAAGTATCAGGCTCCCGCCATGGACGAGCCGCAGCAGCGCATGAAGCGTGCCATGCAGAAGCGCCAGAAGCAGGCGCTCGCTGCCCGTCGTGCCCAACAGTACGACTACAACAACTTCCGTGGCCTGATAGTCCTCGTGGCTTATAACGACAGGGACTTCTCGCGCGCTGACTATGCCGACTACGTCAACGACATGGTCAACCAGGAGGGCTACACCGGCTACCAGAAGACTAACGGTCAGTGGGTCGATTGTACGGGCAGCGTGCGCGACTACTTCTCAGACAACTCCAACGGCCGCTTCCAGCCGCAGTTCGACGTGGCCGGCCCCTACACCGTCGGCTATAGTCAGTACGACGGTAGTAACGAAGACATCAACATTCTGAACGATGCCCTGGAGCAGGCCGATGCCGACGTCGATTTCAGCCAGTATGACGGCGACGGCGACGGCTTTGTCGATCTGGTCTTCTTCATCGTGGCTGGCAACGGTGCCAATTATAGCGGTAACGATGGCGACCTCTGGTGGCCCCACCGCAGCGCGGTCTATGACCCCTCTACGTGGAACTATCTCGTGAAGGACAATACCATCATCTACGACTATGCCAGCTCGACCGAGCTGTCCGGCTACACCAGCTATCCCTATACCGTCCAGCTTGACGGCATCGGAACCATCTGCCATGAGTTCAGCCACGTGCTCGGATTGCCCGACTTCTACGATACCGACTACGAAAAGAGTGGGGGCGAGAGCAACCATCCCGGCGTCTGGTCGGTCATGGCCGGCGGCAGCTACGAGAACGACTCTCACACCCCCGTGGGCTATTCGCTCTACGAGCGTTACTCCGTTGGCTTCATGGACGAGCCGGCGCTCATCGAGGCCGAGGGGGCCTACGAACTGCAGCCCCTCTTCAGCAGCGAGCAGGGTTTCCGCATCAACTCGGCGGTCGAGAACGAGTTCTTCCTTTTCGAGAACCGCCAGAAGTCCGACTTCAAGTGGGATGCCTACCTGCCCGGCAGTGGCATGCTGGTGCACCGCGTCGATTTTACTAGCCAGAGCGTCTGGGACATGGGTGGCTACGGAGGCAACACCGTCAATGCCAACCCCCAGCATAACTACTACGAAATGGTACGTGCCGGCGGCAGCGGCCACAGCGGTACCTCGTGGGATGTCTTCCCCGGTCGGGGTGGCGTCACCGAACTGCACAGCGCCACTTCGCCTGCCAGCCTCAAGAGCTGGGGCGGCAAGAATACGAAGTGGGGACTGAAGAACATCTCCATGCAGGCCGACGGTACTATCGTCTTCGACATTGTCAATACCTTCATCCTCACCGACCTGCAGCTCCCCGAAACCTTCAGCGTGCAAGTTGGTTTGCCCGCTCTGCTCACCGCCACCCTCGTGCCTGACTACGTGGATGCCGAGTTGACGTGGACGTCGAGCGACGAGGCCGTGGCCACTGTCGATGCTGCGGGTTTAGTGACGGGCCTGAGTGCTGGCACCTGCACCATTACCGTCATGGCAGAGAACGGTCTTTCTGCTTCCTGCCAGCTGACCGTCGAGGAACTGACACCCGTCGAGGTAAGCGAGTTCAAGACCCTTGACGTCGATGACGAGGTGCTCCTGCAGCTGACCGATGCTGAGGTGCTCTACGTCAACAAAAAGGTGGCCTACTTGCGCGACGCCACGGGGCCCATTGTGTTCAACAACATCGGTTTCACGCTCAAGCGAAACCAAGTGCTCAACGGTACGCTCTTTGCCAAGGTGTCGGTCGAGGCTGGCATGGTGCAGGCCGTGCCCATCAGCGGACTGACCAGCAAAGACGAGCTGACCTTCAGCGAGGTTGAAGAAGTGCTGCCCCGCGAGGTAGCCTTCGAGGAACTAACCGCCAGCGACTACGGCGAATACGTACTGCTAAAGGGCGTGACCATTGAGACAGGCAACGGCTTCTGGGTGGTCAGCGGCGACAAGCGTGCCCGCCTGTGGAACTACTTCCGCGTCAGCGGTGTCAAGCTGCCCACTGACGTAGAGGGCAAGACGTTCGACGTAGTCGGCCTCTATGGTACTGACGATGTGGGCGGCGAACTGGTCGATGAGATATATCTTCTCGGCAGTGTCATGGAGACTGAACAGGTAACACCCGTCCCCGAACCAGACCCCGATCCTGACCCCGATCCTGATGCGACTGGCGTCAACGGGGTGAGCGTCGCTGAGGCCGTTGGCGTGTTCTACGACCTGCAGGGCCGCCGCGTGGCTCCCGGCACGAAGGGTGTGCTCATCCATAACGGACGAAAAGTATTTGTGAAGTAAAGATATGAAGAAAGTTCCTTGAACCGGGTATTGTAATACAAGAAGTGCTGGTGCGTTAACACCAGCACTTCTTGTTCTTCTTTGTGTTGACAGCTGGATTCGAACCAGCGACCCCCACCATGTCAAGGTGATACTCTAACCAGCTGAGCTATGCCAACAGTTCTCGAATCAGTGCATCGTGCGCCAGATAGGACTCGAACCTACACGTCGTAAGACACCAGATCCTAAGTCTGGCGCGTCTGCCAATTCCGCCACTAGCGCCTGATTCGGGTGCAAAGGTAA
>ODAJ014785890.1_pt1 | contig 49151 bp, 36 predicted proteins | sample 1539241 | NCBI WGS metagenome assembly ODAJ01 (sample SAMN02144231, study PRJEB22623) | gut metagenome | biome: sheep rumen | host: Ovis aries | place: New Zealand | reverse complement strand
ACGAAGGATGGATGTACGATGTACGAAGGACCTTACTACGAACAATCGTACATTACCGCGAAGCGCCAAATCGTAAATAAATCGTACATCAATAAATCGTAAATAAACACAGGAAAACCGCTCTTCGGGGCGGTTTTCCGTGCAGATATTCGCAGAGAACCCTATAAAAACAAAGCAGGTTGCCTCCCGGCAACCCAATCTTTTTACTTAACCTTAAAATCTAATACCATGAAAAACACGGTGCAAAAGTACTGCTTTTTTTTGATATGACCAAATTTTTAGGCATTAAAAACGCACATTTACGATAAAAAAGACACACTTTGGTTGAAATACAACATTTGAGTATGTATTTTTTTGAAAAAAATGCCGAAAAATTTGCATATGTGGGAATTTTGTAGTAATTTTGCACGCTGAATGGTGAAATACGTATATTGTAATTATAAAAAATCATGTTATTGAAGAAATCTTTCCTCCTTTTTGCAGCAGCTCTGATGAGTTTGTCAGTTGTTGCAGAAGATAGCATTCCTGCGAAGGGTGTGCATCCATACAAGCTTGAGGAGAATGAGAATGCAGTGCCGGAGTTGGCTCACTGGTCATTGATTCCTCATATCGGATTCAGTTCATTCGACGGTGACTTTTCGAGTGAGATGAAGCATAACGTAGCTATTCCGACAGCGGGTTTGGCATTGGAGTACTCGTTCACTCCGACATGGGGTCTCGGTATCGAGTATATGTACGACATGTACACGGTTACGGGTAAGCACAATGTGGCAGCTGATACGTTGTTGACAGGTCATCAGCACAAAGCCGGAGCTTATGTATCGTTGGATCTTATTAATCTATGGTTCCCGCGTGCACGCAAGAAGATCTTCTCATTGCATGCCATGGTTGGTGGTGGTGCAGCGTTCTACAAACGCGGTATCTACTATGACAACGAGGATGTGACTCGCGGTCACACGTTGGAGTACGAACCGAAGTCGGATGACGGTTACAGTACTATCGCATATGTTCAGGCAGGTGCCAATTTCGAGTTCAACCTGAACCGTTCCATCGCGTTGGGTCTTCGCGCGAACTACTCTTATTTCACGCGTGACTATCTGGACGGTCGTGGTTACCAGGGCGAATATGCCCACCCGTCGAAGAACAATGACGGTATCTTCGATATTACTCTGAACCTGCGTTACAAGATCAATGCAGTGAAGAAATCCCACCCGCGTAACATGCCTCGTGACTACTTCCTGGACAACTACGGTCGCGGCAACAAGCCTGCTGAGAAAGACACTGTTTACTACTTCAGCAAAGATACCGTGGTATGCAAAGAGATTCATGAGAAGACTGAGATCTATGGTGGCGAGAGCGATCAGGTATTCTATGTTTACTTCGATAACGCCAAGTCTGAGTTGACCGAAAGAGGTCTGAACACTATCCAAGAGGTAGCCCAGGTTTTGAATGGTCGTGACGACTTGTACATTGATGTGGTAGGTATCTGCGACAACACGGGTTCGGACGACTTCAACGCGAAATTGGCAGAGAACCGTGCGAAACGAGTACTGGAGGAGTTGAAGGAAGAGTACAATATTCCTGAGGATCGCTTCCTGACATCCGGTCGCGGCAAGATTGTAGGCCGTCGCAGCAAGGGTGCTTACGGACCTAACCGCCGTGCCGAGATCCGTCTCATCTCGAAGGAAGACTTCGATCGTCGCAAAGCAGAGCGTGAGAAGAACGGTTCTTATAACGTGAACAACGACAACACTGCTCCGGTTGTTACAGACCGTGAGTCGGTAAACGCCAACACGCTGACCCGTCTGGCTCGGAACTACTTCAGCAACCCTAACTGCTGGGTATATATCTACGAGGCAAACAAGCCGCTCTTCAAGGACGGACTGAACAAGATGCCTGTAGGTCTGGATGTCAAGATACCTAATCTGACAGAGGAGCAGAAGAAGATCACGAAAGAAGAGGCTGAGGCTTACTACCAAAGCATCAAGTAAATACAAAGCGTGTCTGATGACACGATGGTCCTATAGCTCAGTTGGTTAGTAGCACCTGACTCATAATCAGGGGGTCCTTGGTTCAAGCCCAAGTGGGACCACGAGGGATTTCATCTACGGATGAGATCCCTTTTGTTTCGGTTCATGGCAGTTTGGCTCGTAGCATGAGGTGAATATCGGTACGGCTGAGCGGGATAGCGCGTTCGTGTGCCCATGAGGGGTGGTAGATCGTCTCTTTGAGACAGAGATAGAGCGATAGCCGGGGTAGGATATGATAACGGATGTTGAGGGCTATTTTGCCTCCTCTGCCATAGGCGGCGGTAGATGAGAAGGAGTAGAGCACATCGGGTTCGGAGCGGTAGATGCGGTTGTCCCATTGCCGTGCATCGAAGCCTTGCAGCCGTGCCTGAATAGCAAGTGGAACAGTAGTGAAGCGGTATTGTATATCCTGTGCGATGCTTATTCCCCATCCGCGGTTTCCCAAGGTGTCGGTGGTGATATTGGCTTCGGCATAGGAACAGAGTGACCATCCTGAGCGTTGGCAGCTGAAGATTGCGCGTGTGCTATAGTTCGCTTTCCTGCCTTTCTCCCGTGCGCGGACACGCATACGTATAGAATAGGTGGCGTCGGGTATGTACAGTGCCTCCGCCACGGCGTCATAGCCGTACGATGGCGCGAAAGGGATGCCGTATTTGACTCCCTCAAAGCGGAAGAGGTCTGCGTAGGCGGACAGCCGCCATCCGGGGATGAGGCGTATATCCGTAGCAAGATAGATACCGTGTTCGTCATTGACTCTTGCTGTCTGTGAGAAAGCGTATCCGGAGGGGTTGTCGTACCAAGGTGAGAAATAGCGGTGTAGCAGGGTGATCTCCACGCCGCTGAGAGGATAGATGCGCGCCCCTGTCTGTGCGGCTGCTCCCCAGCGGTTGTTCTGCGCCGTAGCCACCTCGCCGAAGATGTCCAGCCACCGCCAGCGGTATCGGGCATTCAGTCCCAAAACCATCTGGTTGGTGCCCCGGAAATAACGGGCGTTATATGCCATGTCACGGTAAGGGGCGATCGTGTCGGAGTAGATGTGTTCGATAGCGGTGAAGCCTATTTTCCATTGGTTGCGTGAGAGGGTGAGATTGGCACCGATTGCATGGTGGCGGATGTTGTTCCGGTCTTTTTGGAGCGAATAGAGCGCGGACAAGAGGAATCGGGTCTTTCCGTGTGTCCATTGCATGGTAGCGCCTATTCCGTGCAGTCCGCTTCCGTCGATTGCGTTGAGTTTGCGCACCCCCTCCTGTTCGTATCCGACATTGGCGACATACATGTTTTTGCCTGTATGGAAAGCGGAAGCCATCACCAGTCCCTGTCCGAAATGGGCTTGCATGTTACCCAAAACGAGTTTTTGGAGCGGACCGATGTTTTGGAGCTGTATATATCCTCCGTATTGTAGTGCGGAAGCATCTTCTCCTGCCGGTCGGTTGAGGCGTAGCCCTATCTCCGCATAGTCCCGATAGCGCGCCTTGTAGCGGAACTGTAGCGCGACAGGGTCGTTGGTGTAATCCTCTATATTACGTGCGTCTATGCGTGTGATGATCTCATGCCTTATTTGCCGTGGTATCTCCGCCGGATAGATCTTGTCCTTCTCAGCGTGTGCCCGCGGCTTCACATAACAGAAAGCGCGGATATTGCGTATATCATAGTCCTGAAGGGAGGGTATCATCCTCAGTTCGTAGAGGCTGTCCAAGGGATGCAGATAGACATAAAGGAGAATGTCGTCCACCTGCTGTGGAGATAGAAACGGGAGGCGTTGCAGGTCACTCTCGGTAGCGGTATTGAGGTCGATGGGGTGTGCAGCCAGATCCAGCAGATCCATTTGCAGTTCTTCATAATCCACTCCCTCCAGTTCGGTGAGCTGCGCATAGATATCATGGATAACATCTTCCACCGGTAGTTGTGCTACCGCCATCACGGTGCAAAATAACATCGCTATGAGTGCATATTTTCGCATTTCAGCGTACAAAGGTACAGTAAAATTTGCATATTTGCAAATAAAGTTGTATTTTTGTGCTGTGAATCGTAAACAACGCTACATAAACGGTCTGTCCTGGTTTCTGACGATCGCCGCCTACGTGTATATCGGTTATAAGCTATATACTTATGACGAGTGGTCGTCTCTTCTGTTGCATTTCCGTCAGGCTGACGGGATCGCCGTCTTATGCGGTGTGTCGGCGTTGCTGCTTATGCCGGTGAATATGCTGCTGGAGGCATGGCGTTGGCAGTATCTGACAGGTGATATATCGTTGCAGGAGGCGCAGCGTCAGGTGTATTTCAGCAAGATAGCCGGTCAGTTGACGCCATATCAGTTGGGCGAATATCCGTCAAGGGCTTTGCTGATGAAAGAGCCTCGTTGGGCAGAAGTGCTCAGTCTGGGCGTTCTGGGGTCAATGACTATGACAACGGCTATCGTGTCGGCAGGTGTTGTTCCGTTGATTGTCTGGCTCATAGGCGATAGCAACCGGAACCCCGAAATATGGTTGTCAGGGGTGGTTATTGTAACGGTATTGGCTGTCACTTTGCTTCTGCCAAAGATATTGCACCGTTGGGTCAAAGTCTCTTATACCAAGCTTTTGGGTTCGTTGGGTCAGAGTCTGTTGCGGTACTTATGCTGGTGTGTGCAGCTGGCACTGTGTCTCCGTTTGTTCGGGTTGGAAGTGTCGTTGTCCCGTTTGGTGGAGATACCGGTTTATTATCTGTTCGTCACCATAGCTCCATCCGTATCGGTAGCGGAGGTAGGAATCCGTGGTGCGACAGCGATGTTTGTATTCCGGTCGATGGAAGCCACGTTAGCGGGAATGCTTTTATGGGCGATCAACAGTCTTTTACCGATGCTTATTGGTACTTTTGTAAAGAAAAACGCAAAATAATTTGGCACTTTGAAAAAAAAAGTGTATCTTTGTAGCCAAAATAAATCTAATGAGAAAAATACTATGACTGTAACGTTTCAAATTAACTATCGTGCCGAGTATGGGCAAACCCTTTGCGTGATCGAGACGCAGCATTCCATTTTGGGTTGGACGGAGCAAAATCCCCTGCTATTGACATGTCAGGGTGCTGACTTCTGGACAGCGACCCTGCCTGTGTCGGATTTTCCAAGTTCGGTGCAGTATAAATATGCTATTCGTCTTCAGGACGGCGGTTTTATCTACGAAGCAGGCGAGCCGCGCACACTGCCTCTGCATGCTTCGGACAAGAAGATAGTCGTTCGTGATTTCTGGCAGGCGATTGATTACGAGAAGTCGTTCTATACGACGGCATTTCTCAAGTCTCTTTTCCTTCGCCGCAAGCCGGAGAAGGTGAAATCGCCGAAGGGCAATATCCGTCTGACGATCGATCTGCCTCAGATTCTGCCGACACAAGGTGTAGCGGTAGTAGGTAATATCCCGGCTTTGGGCAACTGGTCCCAGGATGACAAGCTGCCGATGCAGGACGGCGAGTTCCCTCTGTGGCATGTGGATTTTGAGGCTGAGGCAGACCAGATTATCGAGTACAAGTATGTGATCTACGATCTGCATACGGGTCAGACGGTAGATATGGAGTGGGGTGAAAACCGCAAGATATGGGGAGTTCAGAAAGGAGTCAAGATCTACCAGAACGACCGTTCTTTCCGCAGGACCCAGCCTCGTTTCAAGGGTGCCGGCGTAGCTGTGCCGGTGTTCTCGCTTCGTACGGAAGAGGGATTCGGTATAGGAGAGTTTCTTGACTTGAAGAAGATGGCTGACTGGGCAGCACTCACCGGTCAGAAGATGATTCAGACCCTGCCTATCAACGACACGACGCTGACCCACACCAACCGTGACTCGTATCCGTATAATGCCGTATCGGTTTTTGCGCTTCATCCCATCTATATCAATATCGAGCGCATGGGACGCCTCACCCCGGCACAAAAGAAGAAATACAATGCCACCAAAGAGGAGTTCAACCGCAAGCCGATAGCCGATTATCAGTGCGTCTATGACGAGAAGATGAAATACTTCAAGCAGCTCTTCAAAGCCGAAGGTAACGCTTGTTTCTCGACTGCGGAGTACAAAGCCTTCTTTGCCAAGAACAGCGAGTGGCTGGTGCCGTATGCAGAGTTTCTGCACCGTCGCGACAAGCAGCCGAAGGAGTTCTACTACTATCTTCAGTTCCATGCCGACAAGCAGTTGAGCGAGGCAGTGGCATATGCCCATTCGATCGGTGTAGCGATGAAGGGTGATATACCTATCGGGATCTCGCCTGATTCGGTAGATGCTTATACGAATCCGGAGCTCTTTAATCTGAATGCCTCCGCCGGAGCTCCGCCGGATGACTTCTCTATCTCCGGTCAGAACTGGGGCTTCCCGACCTATAACTGGGACGAGATGGCAAAAGACGGTTTCTCCTGGTGGCGTCACCGTTTCCAGAAGATGCAGGATTATTTTGATGCGTATCGTATAGACCATATATTGGGTTTCTTCCGTATCTGGCAGATGCCCAAGACCGATGTATGGGGTCTTTGCGGACATTTTGTTCCGGCATTGCCATACTCCTATCAGGATCTCCAGAACCAGGGTGTCTGCCTTGACTGGGACCGTATGACCAAGCCTTATATCCGTTCCAATTTCCTGGGTGATGTCTTCGGTTATGACACCGAATGGGCAAAAGAACATGCATTGGCTACGCATGACAATTATGTATATTATTTCCGTGAGGAGTTTGATACCCAACTCAAGGTTCAGGAGTGGTACGATGCGCTGGTAGGGGACGAGAAGAAACTGAAAGCCTCCGGTCTGACGGCCGAGAAAGCGCTCAATATCTGCAATGGATTGATTTATCTGCATTGCGAGAAGCTGTTTGTCATCGACCAGAACAATCCGTATATGCTTCATCCGCGTATCTCAATCTATCAGTCTCACTCCTATAACGAGTTGTACGACGACCAGAAAGAGGTGCTGATGCGTATCTACAATGACTATTTCTTCCGTCGTCATACGGAGTTCTGGCGCCAGTCAGCCATGCGCAAGCTGCCTACGCTGATCAATGCCACGCATATGCTCTGCTGTGGTGAGGACTTGGGAATGGTACCGGCTTGTGTACCGGATGTGATGCACGAGTTGCAGATTCTGAGTCTTGAGATCCAGCGTATGCCCAAGGATCCGACCCTGACTTTTGCTCATCCGGCGGATGCGCCCTATCTGAGCGTTTGCACGACCGGAACGCACGACACTAACCCGTTGCGTGCATGGTGGGAGGAAGACCGTGCCGTGACCCAGAAATTCTATAATGAGCAGATGGGCTGGTGGGGTGAAGCACCGAAGGAGATGACTCCGCAGATAGCCGAGTTTATCGTTAATCAGCATATGTACAGTCCTGCGATGTGGGTTATCCTGCCGTTGCAAGACTGGCTGGCTGTTGACGGAGAGGTGCGTCTCCCGGATGCCAATGGGGAGCGTATCAATGTGCCGGCTAATCCGCGCCATTTCTGGAACTACAGGATGCATATCTCACTCGAAGACCTGCTCCGGAAGGATGCTTTCAATGCCACTATCCGGAGACTGACCTCTGTGCGATAAGACAGAACGAGTAGAAAAACACCCTTCCGCCTCTGCTGTTGGAAGGGTGTTTTTGTGAATTATCCGCTTGTTTCTCTTGGGTTATGGACAAAAAAAAGAGGCTTGCTCTATCGAACAGCCTCCATCTCGCGTTGCTACGTAATAAATTAGTCAACTACGGTGTCAACAACCTGCTCTGCAACAGTGTCAGTTGCAGCGGTGTCGCAGCAACCTGCCTTGTCAGCAGCTTTGTTGCCACAAGCCATAGCGCAAAGAGCAACAGCAGCGATGAAAAGAACTTTCTTCATAATTTTTAAAGCCTTAAATAAGTTAATATTAACAATTGATTTCCTATTTTTCCAGAAATCGGCTGCAAAATTACAATAATTTTTGCATATATCCAAAAAAAAATGTAATTTTGTGCGATTTTTTTTAATAATTATGGATTTTAAGCTACTAAATACGCAATCTAAGGGTGGATTTGTACTCTTAAACGTGCTTTTGGCGATTTTGGCATCGATTATTTTTCTGGTGCTTTTTTACGGGGCGATGAAGATTTACACCGATCACGGAGTAGAGGTCGAAGTGCCCAATGTAACCGGTATGCTGGTTGAGGAGGCAGAGACGATGGCAGAGTCGGTCGGGATGGAGTTGACAATCGTCGATTCGGTCTATACGACGAAGGTACCTCGTGGCATCGTTATCAAGCAGACGCCCCCGTCCCTTAGTCGTGCCAAGCGTCACCGTCCGCTGTATGTGGTGATCAATGCCAAATGCAAGCGCCGGATCAATCTGCCGGATGTCCGTAATGTGAGCAGCCGTCAGGCAACGGCTACGCTGGAGGCAATGGGTCTGAAGGTCACGAATATAGTCTATCAGCCTCACGAATACCGGGATCTTGTCTTGAATGTGACTCTTAACGGCAAGAAACTGGATCCGGGTACGAGTGTAGAGGAAGGAAGTCCGATTGTGCTGGTGGTAGGTAGCGGCAGCAAAGGCGGTACTCATAATGTGAAGGTGCCGGATCTTCGCGGCAAGACGCTTGAGGAAGCCAAAGCACTTCTGGAGGAGAACGAACTCGTCCTCGGTGCGTTCAACTACGACGAGCAGCCTACGGAGGAGAATGTCGGCAAGTTTGTAGTCTATACCCAATCTCCTCTGAAAGGCTCGGATGCCATAGACGGAGATGAGGTGATGATTATGCTTACCCGTAATTTGAATCAGAAACTGCAAAGTTTTTACGAGTCTTCGGGCGGTGTATCCGAGGAGACTATTATCGAAACACCTGCAGCAGACCAAGACAGTATTGACGATGAGTGGTTCTAAACGGTCTTTATCAGATCCGTCGTTGCCCGAAATGGATGAGACCCAAGATCGCTGGCATTGCGTAGTGGACAAGGGGCAGGCACCATTGCGGGTGGACAAATATATTGCAGAGCACATGGCGGACACTTCCCGTAGCCGTGTGCAGCAGGCTTGTGAAGCGGGTCATGTGCATGTGAACGGTCAGCCTGTTAGCGGCAGTTATAAGGTGAAGCCGGCGGATTTTGTGCAGGTGATTCTGGATCATGCCCCTTATGATACCACTATTGTACCGGAAGATATACCTCTCACCATTGTTTATGAGGATGAGGATGTGTTGGTGGTGAACAAGCCTGCGGGCATGGTAGTTCATCCCGGGCATGGCAATTTTGAGCACACCTTGCTCAATGCTCTGGCCTTCTATTTTGGCGACAAGCTGGATATGAATAATCCTGAGATAGGCTTGGTACACCGTATAGACAAAGATACTTCCGGTCTGTTGCTCATAGCCAAGACGCCTCAAGCGAAGACCCATCTCGGCTGGCAGTTTTTTGAGCACACCACGGAGCGGACGTATAATGCGCTTGTATGGGGGACATTCAATGAGGATGATGGCACGATTTTTGGTGCTTTGGCTCGTGATAACAGAGACCGCACTATCTATCGTGTATGGGATCCTGAGGAGAACCCTTCTGCCAAGGAGGCCGTCACCCATTGGCGCGTGCTGGAGCGCTATCCGTACGTGACCTTGGTGGAGTGCCGTTTAGAGACCGGCCGAACCCACCAGATCCGTGTACATATGCGTCATATAGGGCATCCGTTGTTCGGAGACGAGAAGTATGGAGGAACCGAGATTCTGAAAGGGCTGCGTACCCAGAAATACAAGCAGTATATCCAGAATTGTTTCGCACTCTGTCCCCGTCAGGCCTTACACGCACGCACTTTGGGTTTCACCCATCCGCGCACGGGCGAGCGCATGCATTTTGATAGCGAGTGGCCTCAAGATATGTCTAATCTAATTAACAAATGGAGGAACTATGAACCGAATACTTTGGGTGGACGATGAGATAGATTTGCTACAACCGTATATCATCTATCTTCGTGAAAAAGACTATGAGGTATTGACAGCCAACAACGGTCAGGATGCGTTGGACTTATGTCGTCAGGAGAGAGTGGATATCGTCTTTCTGGACGAGAACATGCCGGGATTGAGCGGTTTGGAGACGCTGCAGGAGATCAAGCGGATTCATCCCGAGTTACCGGTAGTGATGATCACCAAGAGTGAGGAAGAGCGCATTATGGAGGAGGCTATCGGAGAAAAAATCACGGATTATCTGATCAAGCCTGTAAACCCGAGCCAGATTCTCTTGTGCCTCAAGAAGCATATCCATCAGCGCGATATACTCAGTTCTCACACCAATCAGAGTTACCGTGAGGAGTTCGGCGATATATCCTATATGATAGACACCGCCTCCACGATGGAGGAGTGGCAGGCGATAGAGCGGACACTCACGCGTTGGGAACTGGATCTGGAGCATGTGGACTCTTCGATGCGCGAGATGCTGAATATGCAGCGACAGCAGGCTGATGCCGCTTTTGCCAAGTATATAAGGACGCATTATGAGGGGTGGTTTGATGCACGTGCCAAAGGCGGGGAAACACCGTTGTTCTCGCCGGATGTATTCAAGCGTGTGGTATTCCCGATGCTGGATCGCGGAGAGAAAGTGTTCGTAGTGGTGATAGACAACTTCCGTTATGACCAGTGGAAGACTATCCAGCCGCTGCTCTCGGAGTTCATGACCGTCAGTGAAGAGAATATGTACAGTTCGATTCTGCCGACGGCTACACAGTATGCCCGGAATGCCATCTTCTCCGGTCTGATGCCTGTCCAGTTGCAGCAGATGTATCCGCAGTATTGGGTGGAAGAAGAGGAAGAAGAGGGCAAGAATCTCAATGAGAAAGAACTGATCCAGACCCAATTGGACCGCTACCGCAGGCGTGAGGCGTTTACCTATTATAAAGTCAACGAGAGCGATTTCTGCGAGAAGATAACGAAGCAGTTCAAGGGACTCAATACCCCGCTGAACGTAGTGGTACTCAATTTCATTGACATGCTGTCTCACTCTCGTACAGAGAGCAAGATGATGCGTGAGCTGGCGAATGACGAAGCGGCTTATCTGAGTCTTACGAAGAGCTGGTTCCGCCATTCCCCGACTTATGCGATGTTCCGCCGGATAGCCGAATTGGGCTACCGTATCGTACTTACTACGGATCATGGTACAGTGCGTGTGCAGAACCCGGTGCAGATCATCGGCGACAAGAACACCAATACCAACCTGCGATACAAGGTAGGCAAATCGTTAGCATGCCATTCCAAGAATGTCTTTGTGATCACAGACCCGAAGCGGGTGGGACTGCCAAGTCCTAATGTAAGCAGCAGTTATATGTTCTGTACCGGCAATGATTTCTTTGGTTATCCTAATAATTTCAATTATTATGCCCAGTACTATCGTAACACTTTCCAGCACGGAGGTATCTCCTTGGAGGAAATGTTGATACCTTTGGTAGTATTGGATCCTAAATAATGCGTCTGAAGAAACGACATATTATTCTCTTTCTGTTGCTCCTGCTGATAATAGCCGGAGGTTTTTGGGCGGGTAGATATACGGTCTCGCACCGTCTGCCACCGATTGAAGGATCGGATTCGGCGATTCATGTTCTGACCTATAACACCTGCCGGATGGGCGGTTTTGCCAAGCCTCAGGAGAACGAGGTGATCCGGTACATTCTTGCCGAAGATGCCGATATTGTCTGTCTGCAAGAGGTGGAAGTATATCAGGACCGTCAATACCTCACTCTGGGCGAACTGAGAGAGGCGCTGGGGGTTTATCCGTATTGTTATTTCGCTTTCTCGGTGCACAACAACCGCCGTCAGTTTGGTAATGCCGTCTTCTCCAAGTTTCCGATCCTGGATCGCGAGAATGTGGAGTATGTGTCGCGTTCCAACAGCACCTGCCGGTGTGATATAGTGGTTCGGGAGGATACTATCCGTCTGTTTTGTAACCATCTGGAGTCCTACCGGCTGAATCTTGACTCGCTTCAAGACTCCACGGCAATGGGGAGTGTAAGACGGTTTAGACAGATCATCCCCTTCCTGCAAGGCAAGGACAAAGGGCGATACGAACAAGCTCAGGCTGTCCGGAAGGAGATAGACCAGTCTCCTTATCCGGTATTGGTGGTAGGAGATTTCAACGATATACCGCTCTCTGCCACATACCGTTTGCTGTCTGAAGGATTGACGGATGCTTTTCTGGTTACTTCCATCGGCAGATTGGGTGCTTCGTTCAAGCTGCCCCTGAGAGTGGCAGGATGCCAAATCACGGTACCGCTGCGTATCGACTATATACTGTCCTCTCCGGCATTGGTGCCTACCAAGTGCTGGACGGATACAGTCTCTTATTCCGATCATTTTCCACTTCATGCTAATTTTATATTATGAAGAATAGACTAAGACAAGTATTGTTTGCGCTATTGATAGTAGGAGCATCGGGCTCTGTTCAGGCGCAGAAACTGGCGATGGAGGATGCGTATAATGCGCTCTCTGCGCGCTTTGAGAAGCGTGTGGCAGGCGATCAGAATCTGCCTGTTGACCTTCGTGCATATTTAGCCGCTTATCCTTATTCCACCTATCAGGACGAGGTACAACTGATGTATGGCATCATCCAGGTAGAGAAGAACAAAAAGGACTCCTATGCCAAACCCTTGAAAGAGTTGCTGAAGGTAGAGAAACCCAAACATCTCTCCCGTCCGCACTATCTGGATTATCTCTATTACACGGGGTATTGCTATGTCATGGATGGAGAGGTGAGCAAGGCGCAGCCGATCTTCCGTACACTCCTCGCTGACAAAGACAAGGAAAATCCCTATCGTCAGCAGGCGACCTATTATCTGGCTTATTGCAATTATCGCAAGGGAGAATATGATGCAGCGATGACGCAGTTCAAGTCCGTAGAGTCCAAATATCGCAAGACAGCACCCTATTATATCGTTCAGATGCAGTATGCACGCCATCAATATGATGAGGTGAAGCAACGTGCGGAAGAACTGCTGGCGGCAGATCCTGACAACGAGAATAATGCGGAACTGCATCGTATGCTGGGTGAGATATACTATCAGCAGGGCGATTATACAGCCGCAGCGGATCATCTCCAGAAGTATGAACGGTGGATCCGGACAATCAACTCAGGCGACGAGTACGGGCATAACAAACCAAAGACACCTCTGGAGTTTGAGCGTAATGATATGTATCTGTTGGGAATGACCCATTATCAGTTGGGTGATGATACCAAAGCGGTAGAGTACCTCAAGAAGGTCAAGGCAGAGAAGGATACTATCTCCGAGAGCACATTCATGACACTGGGTAATATCTATATCCGCCAGAAGAATATAGCAGCTGCCAAACTCAACTACGAGTCGGCGGCTAATATAGGCCTTACTCCTGTGCTGACGGAAGAAGCGGCATATAATTATGCCATGACGACCTATCAGTCGGCTTCTGCATTGGGCGATGCCGTCGGAGCATTTGACTCATTCCTGAGCCAATATCCCAACAGCCGTTATATCCAGCATATTTATGCCCTTCAATGCGATGCTTATATGCAGGCGAATAACAAAGAAGGAGCTTTGGCGGTTCTGGACAAGAATCCGCAGCAAACCCCGCAGATTCTTCAGACGAAACAGTATCTGCGCTATCAGTTGGGTGCGGATGCATTCTTACAAGGTAAGATGGATGTTTCCCGTACATGGATGACGGAGGTGATCGGGCATCGTGCTGAATCTTCCAAGTATTATGCAGAAGCGCTCTATTGGCGTGCGGAGGCTTCCTATCGTCTGCGTGATTTCATGGGTGCATCGAAGGATATTGCGGATTTTGCCCGGCAGCCGGAGTACGCAACCTCTGCGCATCGTCTGCCGGCAATGTACCTGGCAGCCTATGCCGATTTCTCACAGAAAAACTATCCCAAAGCCAAGACGGCTTTCGAGAAGTATATCGCTGAAGTTGACCCTGCAGACCGGACCTACACGGATGCGCTCAACCGTATAGGGGATTGCTATTTCAATGACCGTAACTTCAAAGAAGCCATCACTTCTTACAGCCGGGTGATCTTACAATCCAACCGCACATCGAATGTTACCGGAGTGGATTATGCTACTTTCCAACGCGGTTATGCCAACGGCTTGCTGCATAACTATGATGCCAAGGTGGTTGATATGTCCACGGTGGTATCGAAGTATCCTAAATCCGATTTTGTGGTACAGGCTCTCTATGAGTTGGCGCGTGCGCAGATCGAACTGCACCAAGAGCCGGCTGCTATCAAGACCTTTGACAAGTTGCTCAATAACTATGGTCGAAATCCCAAGTATGGAGCCAAGTCGGCATTGGAGAGGGCAATGCTCTATCGTAATATAGGTAAGAGCGAGGAAGCCATCAAGGCATATAAATATACCATTAGCCATTACCCCTCCACCGATGAGGCATATACGGCACTCAGCAGTCTGGAGGCGATGTATGTGGAGTCCAACCGTGTTTCCGAGTATGTCAAGTACACCAAGTCGCTGAAAACAATGAAAGTAGTCACCAAAGATGACTCGCTCACCTACGCGGCAGCGGAGTTGCTCTATATGCAGGCGCATTATCGCGAGGCAGCAGCGGCTATGGTAACCTACCGGCAGCAGTATGGAGTGGGGAGCAGGTATTATACCATTGCCACTTATTATGCTGCGGATTGTCTCTATCGCTTGAAGGACTATGAGCAGGCATTGCCTTTCTATGAGGAGCTATCGTCAATGTCCGGCAACCCGTATATAGAAGAGGCTTCTATCCGTGCGGCCGAGATCAGTTACGATCAGAAGAACTATGGCGCGGCGAAGAAGAGTTTTGAACAACTCCTCTCCGTTGCCACTACCAATGATAACAAGGCGACAGCGCGGTTGGGTATTCTTCGCTGCAGCTATCTGCTCAAGGATTATGCATCCACCATCGATATAGCCACCACTATTCTGGACCAGCCTATCGACGCATCCCTTCGCCAGGAAGCGATGTACAACCGTGCGAAAGCATATATTGCCCGGAACGACTATCGTAAGGCATTGCCGGATCTGGCAATGCTCTCCGTTGAAGTGAGAACAGCTATCGGTGCCGAGTCCAAGTATCAGTTGGCACAGGCATACTTCGATCTTGGAGACAGCGAGACAGCCGAGCAGCAGATCATGTCCTTTACCGAAATGCAGACTACACAACAGTACTGGCTGGCACGCGCAATCATCCTCCTCTCTGACATCAGTCTCAAGGCGGGAGATGATTTTCAGGCACGCCAATACCTGTTATCGCTGCAAGCCAACTATACCGCCAATGATGATATCCAAACCATTGTAGCCCAACGGTTGGCTGCTATTGACCAAACCACTAACGAAGAAGACGAAGAGAACTAATGAAACACGCATTTATTACTATCATAGCAGCCGCTATCACCCTTCCGTTGGCTGCGCAGGACAGCGCTTATGTACGTAATGTCACCGTTGAGCGGGATTATCAGCCGACAATCCAGGAGGCGCAGAAGATTCAGACACAGCCGCAAGTCGTCGAAGAGACGATGACGCCCGTGGAAGTGAAATACTCCGACTATTCCAATATCCTTTCGCCGGTGCATAATGTCACGCCGATGGGAATGCCCAAGACGTCTTTCAAGTCTTCGGGGCAGTACAACGGCTATATCCGTGGCGGATTCGGGCATACGGGTACACTTCTGGATTTTGAGTATGCGCTGAAGGATCAGAAGAGTTCCACCCTCAATGTCTATGCGCATCACCGTGCAGAATGGGGGCTGCGTACACTCTCCAAATCCAACTTGGGACTGGATTATACCCATTCTTTCCAGCGCTCGGATCTCTATTTCGGTGTCAAGGGCGGAAACTTGTTCTATCATAAGTATGGCCGCATCTACGATTATCAGAACGGAGACAATTATCTTCGGGAGATAGGTTTGGATAACAAGATTGATAAGACAGCGCTGTGGACTGCTGAGGCTTTTGTGGGCGTCAAGTCCAACAAGAGCAAGAGCGATTTCAAGTATCGTTTCCAGACAGGTTATGCCCTCTATTCCAAGATCGGTACCGTCACAGAGCACCAGGTGCGTACTTCTGCCCAAGTGGACTGGAAGACGGATGTCCATCATGTAGGAGGAAACCTCTATGTGCAGAATAATATGATCCAATTGGGTTCTCTTTCAAATGATATCACTGAGGAGGAGAAGAACAAAGTACACAATATCCGCATAGAGCCGTACTACGAATACCAAGGCAAACGTATTATCGTTCATGCCGGAGTGAATATGGATGTCAATATAGGTCGCGGAAAAATGCTTTCAGGTTCGGATAACATATCCTTCCTGCCGTCTCCTAATATATATATGGAAGCGCAAGTGGCCAAGCAGTGGCTTACGCTCTATGCGTCTGCCAAGGGTTCGTTCGGGGTGGGTAATCTGCAGTCGTTTATGGAGTCCAACCGCTACCGCCTCATTCATGCCGGAGTGGTATCAACTCATGTAACTTCTTACTCTCCTATTGATGCGGAGCTGGGACTTCATATCCGTCCGACGATGAATTTGATGATCGAACTTCACGGAGGGTACGGTCTGCTCTATAACCAGTGTTCGCTGATAGCCACTACCGAGGATGGGGCGGCTACGCAGAAGCGCTTTGGCAAGAGTATGAATGCCGGAGCATTCGGATATGCTTATTCCGATTATGGCAGAGGAAAGATAGGCGGAATATTCGACTATCACTACCGCGATATGGTACATGTAAAGGCTTGGGGAGACTATTATATCTGGCGTTCCTTCGGGCATGAAGCACCCGGATATACATTTACCAATCCGGCAGTACAGTTGGATAGTGCAACAGTCTATGACCGTCCGAGCTGGAAAGTGGGATTGCGTATAGACGGCAGAATCGATTCTCATTGGTCGCTCTATTCGGACAATCGTTTTGAGGGTGCGCGTACGGTCATGGCAACCGATGGAGAGCACACATTGGCGCCGATGATTAATCTGGGGCTGGGATGTAAGTATGAGATGGCGGTGGGCAAGAAAGTTGTCACCCGCGGAGAGAGGAAAATGCCCAATCTGGAGTTGTTCCTCCAGTTGGATAATATCATGCACCGCCATAATGATATCTATTACGGCTATCAGACGCAGGGTATCCAGTTCCTGTTAGGAGCTCTCTATCGTTTCTGATTATTGCCAGCAGTTCTGGCAGATAGCATGCCGGTGCGCGATGGCTTTATGCCGGAACGCATCGGCTTTTTGGTTGTGGAAAAGGTGTTGTAGTGACTCCTTGCCGATTTTTCCGTACGCGTGCGCGTGTTCCTTGTCATAACAGCACGGCAGCACATCTCCGTCCGTAGTGATCACCACGCCTTGCCATGCTCGCTTGCATGCGCTGTGAGGCAGCGGCTTGCGATGCCATTTGCCCATTTTGTCTTGCTCGTAGCGCCGGTCTTTGTCTTGGCTTGGCATCAGCGGATGACCGTCTTCGTAATCGTACAGTTGGGCGCTTTTCAGACTCAGCCGGTCTGCGCCTAATGCCTTATAACGCCCTCGCAGGAGTTTCCATTCGTGTTCGTTGCTGCGCAGTTTGAGGCACTGCAGTTCGATAATGCAATGTGCGCCGGTTTGTTGTTTGGCCTCGCGTAGCCATGCCAAGGCTGACAGACATTGAGATAGTTTGCCGCCTATCCGATAGGCGCTGTAACTCTCTTGGGTAATACCATCCATAGAGACGATGATCCTGTTCAGCCCTGATTGCATGAGTTGTGTTGCCAGTCCGGGTGTCATCGCTTGGGCATTGGTGCTCACGATGGTGTATATCCCTTCGCGACGGGCATCAGCAATCATCTCTGCCAACCCCGGATGCAGTAACGGCTCGCCTTGAAAATAGAATTGGATAGTCCATACCCACGGCTTGGCTTCGGCAAGAATATGTCGCCAGAGTTCGCGAGAGAGAAGCGGTGGTGTGCCGTTGCGTTTGGCTTCATGGTCTCGGTTGCGTATGCCAATAGGGCATTCTGGACATTTGAGCTGGCAGATATTAGCCGGTTCAACGCTCAGGAAAAGGGGCATATGACGAACATGCACCAAGCCTGTCAGACTCAGTGCATAACTCGCATAGCAACGGATAGTATTGCCAATTCTGGAAAATATGTATTTGCCTGCACCCAAGGGCTAACGACTGATAGCAATCTTGTTGACCCTGCGTTCGTGTCTTCCTCCCTCAAAATCGGTCTGGAAGAAGGTTCTAACGATATCCAAAGCCTTGGTCGAGGAGATAAAATTGGCAGGCAAGCCCAATACATTCGCATTATTATGTTGGCGTGCCAACTCTGCCAATTTGGTTTCCCAGCAGAGAGCTGCACGAATACCTTGGTGTTTGTTGGCTGTCATGGTGATACCATTACCGGTGGAGCAGATTACAACACCAAAATCCGCTTCTCCTTTTTCCACGGCTTCTGCCAGAGGGTGTGCAAAATCCGGATAATCGCAACTGTCAGTGTTGTAGCATCCGAAATCTTTGACCTTGGCACCATTATCCTCCAAGAATAATTGTACTTGTTGTTTCAATCCAAAACCCGCATGATCACTGGCGAGCGCAATAGTCATTTCGTGAAAAGTTTTCATATTTTAAAATATAGCGGCAAGGTTGCCGAACATTAGTTTACAAGCAATTGCTAATACGATGATACCAAAAAACTTGCGGATGATATACAGAGCTGTCTGTCCGAGGTATTTGGTGAGCCAATTGGTACCTATCAGCACAAAGTACAGCACCAGCATACACAAGAGGAGCGATATACACAAACTGGCGATGCTGTATTCTGCTGTGATCGCCAATAATGCCGTAAAAGCACCCGGACCGGCATACATCGGGAAAGCCAACGGCACAATCGAACTGCCGCTACCTATCTCGCCCTCCAGCTTGTCGTTCTGGAAAATTGTAATATCCAACACCATTTCCAATGCCATAAGGAAAATCACAAATCCTCCGGCTATGGCAAAATACTCAATCTGCACACCGAATAACCGCAGAATCCACTCTCCTAAAAACAGAAACAAAAGGAGGATGGTAATACTGGCGATACAAACGCGTAACGGATGAATCTGAATACCTTTTTTCTGCATGGAAATAGTAATCGGGATATTTCCAAACGGGTCGATGATGGCAATAAGGAAAATGAATGAAGAAACGACCTCCCAAAAGTCAACTGATCCAAAAAAATGTTGTATTGATTCCATAGTATTTGCATTTTGGACTGCAAAAATACTAAAAAATTTGCATATATGCAAGAAAAGTTGTAAATTTGCGCCGAAATTGCAAGAAATGAGTTTTTTAATCCGTAATTTTTAATTATTAATTTATATGATCAATAGTCAAGACATTAAGAATGGCGTTTGCATCCGTATGGATGGTCGTCTGTATTTTGTGATTGAGTTTCTGCATGTAAAGCCGGGTAAAGGCAATACGATCATGCGTGTTAAGTTCAAAGACGTAGTGGACGGACGTGTACTGGAGCGCCGCTTTAATATTGGTGAGAAACTGGAGGATGTGCGCGTAGAGCGTCGTCCGTATCAATACCTCTATCAGGAGGGTGAAGATTATATCTTCATGAATAATGAGACTTTCGAGCAGGTACCTATTGCTCACGATCTGATCACCGGTGTGGATTTCCTCAAGGAGGGCTTTGTTTGTGATGTCGTTTCGGATGCATCGACCGACACTATTCTCTTTGCAGAACTGCCCACCAAGGTTGAGTTGGCTGTAACCTATACAGAGCCGGGTCTCAAGGGTGATACTGCTACCAACACCCTCAAGCCTGCTACGGTAGAGACAGGTGCTACAGTACGTGTGCCGCTCTTCATCAATGAGGGCGAGATCATCCGTGTTGACACACGCGATGGCTCATACTGCGAGCGCGTGCGTTAATCCGGCGCCCTGTTAAATAATACCCAATATGGTGTACGCTCCCCGCGTATGCCATATTTGTTTTTTGGGGGTGAAAAGGTGGTGGATTATTCGAAGGAGAGGTAGTGTGAAATACGGCTGATGGTTGAGTCGGGGAGAGAAGGAATATTGTGCAAGTCGGATAGCGAATGGAGCGTGATGCGGTTCCGACGGAGTTCGTATATCGTTTTGGCTTGGGTGAAGGACAGGTAAGGATGGCGTTGGAGTTGCGCTACGCTGATACGATTTACAGGTAGGGTTTTAATAAGAGTTGTGTCTGCCGTGAAGCGGGATAGAACTGTATCTAACATCTGCTGGTTGATATGGGGGATTTCGCGCAGTTGGATAGGCGAATAATAGCCCCCGAGTTGTTGCCGGTAGCGCACTATCTGCACGGCTGTCCAGCGGCCTATGCCACGGAGCATTTGCAGTTGGGTGGTATCAGCGGTATTGAGTTCAAGGATAGTGTCGCGTTTATGGCTTATGTATTTGGGGAAAGTGTCGCGGGGAAAGGTGTCTCTTTCCTGCGTCTGTCCAGGTGCTTTCCCGCGCGAAATGCGCACGTACGGACGCATGGATTGATATTGTGTCTTGGTCAATCCGTAGAGCCGTTTGAGGTCTTCGGGGCGACGGAAGAAACCTCCTTTCTGGCGGTATTTGATTAAATTATGTGCTTGCCATGGTTTGAGTCCGTTGCGCAATAAGGTGATAGAATCGGCGGTATTGGGATCAAAGGTGCAATAGGAGACTTGCCGAGGTGCAGACGAACGGCGTTTTGTAGGGAAATTTTGGGTGTAAGCAGGTGTTTCAGCAATGGTGTCCGTAGCAGCCAAAGGAGGCAGCGAAGGTTGCGGCAAAAGCCATATAAAGACAGCTATTGCCGCTACCGAAGCCATCAGACAGGCTACGCCGATCCATTGTGTCAAGGTGAGAAGAAAAGGATGTTTCATTGTACAATAGATGTTATTTCACCATCTGATAGATGGGTGGTGATGTATTGACCGGGGCGTAGCTCCTGAACAGACCGAACCACTTTGCCGTTGGCAGTAAGAAGTGAGTATCCCATTCGATAGATACGTTCAGGAGAACAGGCTTCCAGTCTCTGACGGAGCAGGTCTATGCGGTGTTGCCGGAGGAGAATCTGCCGTTGTGCCGTCTGGCTGAGTCTTTGGCGGAGAGTGTCGATCAGCATCGCTTGTTCGTCCATTCGTTTGACAAGCCAGGATGCTACAGCCGTAGGTGTCTTGAGCGCAAGATGGCTGACGAGATCAAGCACCGATACATCGCGGGTGTGACCGATACCGGTGATAACAGGCAGAGGAAACTGTGCGCAAAGGGCGCATAGGGTGTATTGGTCAAAACAGCTTAGGTCGGTGGTAGCCCCGCCTCCGCGGATGATGATGACCGCATCAAACACAGTGCCGGCTTCCGTTTGGTCATACACTGCCTGCAGGGCGTTGATGATTGATTGTTCGGCACTGTCTCCTTGCATGATTGCAGGGAAGAGAGTGATGGAGAAGCGGTAAGAAGACTCGTTGAGTTGGCGGCAGAAATCCTCGTAGCCTGCTGCAGCGGGGGCAGAGATAACCGCTAACGAACGGAGGAGTGTTGGCAGAGGTAAGGCCTGCTGCATATCGAGTACGCCGTCTTTCTCTAACCGGAGGATAGTTTCTTGACGTTGCCTCGATAGATCACCGACGGTGAACCGAGGGTCAATATTGATGATATTGAGACTCAATCCATAGACGGCGTGAAAACGTATCTCGACTTCGAGAAGCACTTGCAATCCGGCTTGCAGACGGGTGCCTGTCTCTTGCAGAAAATAGGTTTGTATGAGTTGCTGGCGGTTCTGCCAGCAGGTAGCGCGTTGGCGTGCTACCATCAGTCCGCGGTCACCTTTCTCCACCAAATCGAGATAGAGGTGTCCGCCTTTCTCGCTCAGCGAGGCTATCTCTGCCGTGACCCAATAGGTGGAAGGAAGGGCGTTCTCAATCGTGGTTTCAATCAAGTCGGATAGTTGGGAAAGGGTAAGTGTATTCATCGTTTTGTAAGTAGAAAAAGTCCGGTGAAAAATAATATGATGGCTCCATAAAGGACAACAGCCGTCAAAGGGGTGATGGTGATTCGGGTGAGAGACCCCGGAAGCGATTCTATCCATCCTGTAGCGGAGTTCATAAGCCGGGTGGTCCATTGCGTAAGGAAAATAAGAGCCGTGCCGATGACAGGTAAAGTGCCGAAGAAAAGGCATGCTATACCTCCAAGTACCGATAGCCACGAGAGGAGGATGACAATACTGTTGGTCAGCAGAAAATAATTGCTGCATTGCCCGAAATAATATAACGTAAGCGGCAAGGTACCGATCCAGGCGGCAATAGAAACAAGCAATAGGTCGGTGAACGGATTGCGGTAACGTACTGTCTTCACGGCGGCTAAGATGGCGATCACCGCTGCGAAACTGAGTTGAAAACTCACAGAGAAGAGGCTTCTGGGCGAGAATATAAGGATGAAGAACGCCGCTGCGGCTACGGTGTTGAACGCCGAAGCGGAGCGATAGGTCATATAGCCTAACTGGGCGATGGACGCCATCAATGCAGCCCGGACAACGGATGGCGTAAAGCCTGTAATGAGTGCGTAAGCCCAGAGAGAGAAAAGGATTACAACCGAGAGTGCAATGCGTTTGGCGCGTTCTTGATAGAAAGGCTTACGATAGCCGAAAAGGGTGAGTATATTCCATAGGATAGCGTATATGATACCGGTGTGAAGACCGCTTACAGCCAGCAGATGGGCGGCTCCTGATACTTGGAAAGCACGTTTGGTTTCGGGTGCGAGATCCTCTTTGTAACCGAGTGTGATAGCAGAGAGTGTCCCCAGTTCGCGCGGGGCAAATCCCATGGAAGCCAAGCGGCGTTGCAGGTAGTGCTGTATATAGCGCGGATAGAGCGTAAAAGGTAGATGGCGCGAAGGACGGAGAAGCCTATAATGGCTTGCTGAGGCGTAGCCTGTGCCGATGATTCCCTGCCGCCGGAGGTATTTGCCATAATCAAAATCGCCCAAGACTCCTCCTCTCTTGATGCGTGTGCGAATAAGAATAGTGTCCCCGATAGAAGGCATCTGTGCTGCCGAATCGAGATATAGGATGATTTTTCCGCGGATAGGAATAGTGGACGATTGCTCAATGGAAAGCAGCCGCAGCGGAAGAGCGGAAGTCTTGTTCCGCGGGGATGGGTAATCGGTGAGAATGGCGCGATAGGTGAGGTTTTGATCTATGTACGGGAATTCGGTGTCGCGCATAAGGCTGAATGGCTCGCCGAGATAGTCGCACAGCAGGATGGCTGCTATCACGGGCAGGAGCAGAACAACCATCGGATGTACGCGAAGCCAATCGCCCATACTACGATTTCATTTGATGGATGGTGAGTTCGGGGTTTTCGGAACCGAAGACAGCACTGCCGGCCACCAACGCATCGGCACCCGCTTCGAATAAGGCGTGTGCATTCCCGGTATTGACACCACCGTCTATTTCGATGAGTGTAGAGAGTCCTCGGCGGTCGATCTCCGAGCGGATGAAACGAATTTTATCCATCGTTTCCGGTATGAATTTCTGTCCGCCGAAACCGGCAAAGACGGACATTAACAGAATCATGTCAACTTGGTGCAGATAGGGCAGCAGCCGTGTCGGGTCAATGTCCGGATTGATGGTGAGGCATGTGCGGACTTTTTTGGCCTTGATGAGATCAAGGACGGGAATAGGATCATCTACCGCCTCCAGATGAAACCCCACAGACCAGGCTCCCGCATCGCAGAACCGCTCTACATACTTCTCGGGATGTACAATCATCAGATGTACATCAAGCGGCTTGGTGCAATACTTGCGCATCGGTGCCATGAGTGGAAAACCGAACGATATATTGGGCACAAAGACGCCGTCCATGACATCTACATGCAGCCAATCCGCTTCGGAGCGGTTGATCATCTGCAGGTCTTGTTCCAAATGCGCAAAATCAGCTGATAAAACACTGGGGGCTATAATGGGCATAGTAGTTTGGATATTTATGGTTCGTTGATAACGAGTTTGTATCCTTTGCCGCGAACCGGCATTATTTGTACGCCGGTGCTGTCAAGTCGGGTGCGTAGGCGATGGATGAACACCGATAGCGAGCGTGCTACAAAAGGGTCATCCGCCTGCCAGAGGCGTCGGAGGATATAGTTCTTGTTGACAATGGTACCTTGCCTGCGGCATAATAAGAGAAGCAGTTCGCTCTCCCGAGCCGATAGATGGGCGTTTCCCAGAGTCTGTTTGGTGGAGTTGAAAACGAGATGTCCGAGGCGGAAGACTTTCTCGGAGGACTCATTGAGAGCCTGGTTACTCCTCCTGATGATAGCACGTATCCTGCATACTAAAATCTCGATGCTGAACGGCTTGGTGACATAATCGTCACATCCGCATTCGAAAGCACGCAGAATATCATCCTTGGAAGCCGCATCGGAGAGGATGACTACAGGGGTGGTGCACTCTGCTTGCCTCATCCGTGACAGGAGTTCGTAAACCGACAGGAGTGTCTGGTTGGATGAGAGCAAGAGCAAGTCATATTCTCCGAGCAGTATCCGGTGGACAGTGTCTGCATCGGGCTGGTGGACAATCGTCCCCCATCCTTGCGAACCGAGGTAGTCCGAAAGGATGGTGGATAGACTGATGTCCGACTCTGTGATGAGGATGCGCTTGTTCATCAGTAACAAGCCTTAGGGATTAGAAATACTTGGTTTCTGTCCCTACGATGGAACTGAGCAGGTTGTTTGCCAGACGTGAGGCTCCGAAACGGAAAGACTCGTTGTTGAGCCACTCTTCGCCCAAGATCTCTTTGACCAAAGTGTAGTGTTGCACCGCCTCGGCTGTTGTCGAAACACCTCCTGCCGGTTTGTAACCCGTCTTGATCTCTGTTTTCTCGCGCCAGGCCTTGATGGCGTGGCACATCACAAAAGTGGCTTCCGGCGTAGCATTAACGGCGATTTTACCGGTAGAAGTCTTGATGAAATCGCAGCCTGCCGCCATAGCAAGAATAGATGCTTTCCAGATGTTCTCTGCGCTCTTGAGCAGACCCGTTTCGAGGATTACTTTGAGGTGCTTGTCTCCGCAGACAGCCTTCAGCTCGGCTATCTCGTCGAAGCACTCCTGGTAGTTTCCCTCCAGAAACTTGCCTACGCTCAGCACTATATCAATCTCCGTAGCACCGGCACGGAGAGCCATCGCCGTTTCTGCCACCTTCACCTCAAGGAAAGTCTGCGAAGCGGGGAAACCGCCGCTCACACAGGCAATATTGAATTTCGGGTCTTTCAGAGCTTTGCGCACATACTCTGCCATGGCAGGATAAACGCAGATAGCCGCTACATTGGGAATACCCGGAAAATCCTTCTCGAAGTTGTTAACGGCATTTGCCATCTTCTCTACTTTGGCAATGGTGTCATCGGCGGAGAGGGTGGTGTAGTCGATTTGATGTAGACATTGTTTCCAAACCTCTACATTGTTGTTCTCGTCAAAATGCCCGGTTTCGATTTCTTCTACTTGAGCCTTGACTTGCTCGTCGGTAAACGGGCAGGGGTACTGCGCGAATAATTCTTGGAACTTATCCATAATGTATTTATAATTTAATCAGTTATAAAAAACTCTTTTATTTCGTGTCGGCAAGACGTCCGATGATTGTCTCGTTGCCTCGTACTGCTTCTCCGACGGTAACAAACATCTCGGTATCCAATGGCAGATACATATCTACGCGCGAGCCGAGTTTGATAAATCCGAGATGTGTGTTGCGATGACAAGTCTTTCCGGGTTTGGCGTATGTCACTATGCGTCGAGCCATGGCTCCGGCTATCTGGCGAACGGCAATCTGCACTTTGGATGGTGTCTCAATCACTACCAACGAACGCTCATTCTCGGTGGACGATTTGGGCAACCATGCACCTTTATGACGACCTTTCTGGTGCTCCGAGACAAGGACTGTACCTTCGATAGGATACCAGTTGGCGTGCACATTGAAAGGCGACATGAAAATCGACACTTGCAACTTCTTCTCGTGGAAATACTCGTTCTCCTCGGTAGGCTCGATCACCACTACCCGTCCGTCGGCAGGCGCAATCAGGAAATTGGGATCATCCACCTCCAGTACGCGGATGGGGTTGCGGAAGAAATAGGTTACAAACACCAGCAAGGCGGCGGTGAGTACTAATGAAACAGCGAATATCCAACGTTGCGGGAAATACATGAAGACGACTACATTGATAATAAAGAGTAACAGAACTGTACCAATGATGAGGTTGCGTCCTTCACGGTGAATTCTAAATTTTTTCATATATTAGACAGAGTTTTATAGCCATTGGGAATAAGGGAATTGGGTCAGCATTGTGGCTGCATCGTCTATTCCCTTTTGGATTTTCTTGTCAAGCATCATCTTGAACATCATCGGAATATCAGCCTTCAGGGTGAGGCGGATATAGGTGGTATTGTTCTCTCCCGGTTTGAGTTGAACCCAGAAGTTGTTATCCATCGGTAGCCCTTCAGCGCCGAACTTGAGGGTGTCATTCTCTACGCGATCAACGATGGCGATGGTGATGCGTTGCCCCAATCCGTCCACTTTCATGGTAATGGCATCACCGGAAATCTCCAATTCTTGGATTTTATCCTGCGGAATAAGATCCTTAACACGCTCCAGATTTTGTAGATTTCCGAGCACCCGGTACACATCCTCCACGCGGGCAGGGATGGTTTTGACTTGACTGACGTATTTTGATTCAGACATAATAAGACATTTTACGGGTGCAAAAGTACAAAAAAAAACGTAATAACGCAAATTTTATTGCCAAATATTGTGAAAAAATGCACTATTTACTTAAAAAGAATGTATTTCTCTTGCGTGTGTGTGAAATTTTTTGTAACTTTGCAGCGCAAATTATGCGACAAAACAAAAAATGATACAAACTAAATTTATTACCAGCATGAAAAAGAGTTTATTTCTTTTGTCATTGGCAGCTGTTGTGCTGATGACTTCCTGCTCGAAGATTGTGGAGAAGCCACAAGAAATCAAAGTGAATCCGGATCCGCTGACTTTCGTCGGTGGCGTGATGAACGCAGACATTACGGGTACTTTCCCGCCCAAGAAGTTCGCTCGCAAGGGCGAGTTGGAGATTACTCCGGTGCTCAAATACGGCGACAAAGAGATCGTTGGTGAGCCCGAGATGTATGTCGGTGAAAAAGCCAAAGTGAACGGTATTCCTGTTAGTTACAAGAAAGGCGGCAAATACACGCAGAAATGTGCTTTCCGTTATACCCCGGACATGGAGGGTAAGGAGCTGAAGCTCTATTTGCGTTGCAATGCCAAGTGTGGCAAGAAAGTGTACGATATTCCTGATGTCCTGGTGGCTGACGGTATTAACACTACAGCACTTCTGGCAGACGCTGAGGATGTACCCGTTTTGACACCGAGCGCTTACCAGACTGTTACAACCGAGTTGAGCGAGGCTGACATCCACTTCATCGTGGCTCAGGCTAACCTCCGTGACAGCGAGTTGAAGAACGAGAGCATGACTGCTTTGCAGAACACTATCAAAGAGGCTAACAAAGATAGCAAGAAATCTATCAGCCGTGTAGAGATCTCCGGTTATGCTTCTCCGGAAGGCGGTCTGGATATCAACGAGCGTCTGGCTGTTAATCGTCAGGCTAATACCGAGAAGTTTATCAAGGGTAAAGTGAGCGGTAACCAGACCAAGTACATCAGCGCTACTACCGCTGAGGACTGGGAAGGCTTCCAGGCAGCCGTTCAGAACAGCGATATCCAAGACAAGGAGCTGGTACTCCGCGTGTTGGAGATGTACCAGGATCCGGAGGAGCGCGAGACCCAGATCCGCAACCTCAGCCAGGTGTATAGCGACTTGGCACGTGACATCTTGCCGCAGCTCCGCCGCAGCCGTATCCTGGTAACCACTTCTGTTGTCGGCATGAGCGACGAAGAGATCTTGAAGGTTGCTCGCGAGGATGCTACCAAGCTGGATGTAGAGCAACTGCTCTATGCCGCTTCTGTGGCTCCGACCAAAGAGGAGCAGGTAGCTCTCTATAAGAAAGTGGCTGAGCGCTTCAACGACTACCGTGCATACAACAACCTCGGTAAACTGGCTTATGAGAGCAACGATATCGATGCTGCAGAGAAATACTATGCTAAAGCATTGGCATTGGCTCCGAATAACGCTGATGTGAATTTCAATGCCGGTCTCGTTGACCTCGCTAACGGCGATGTACAGAACGCTGAGAAGCACCTCGGTAAAGCTGCCGGCACCAAGGGTGACCTGGACGGCGCACTGGGTACGCTGTACACCATGAAGGGTGACTACAACAAGGCTAAGACTGCCTACGGTACTGCACACTCCAACAACGCCGCTCTCCAGCAGATCATCAATCAGGATTACGCTGCTGCACGCCAGACTCTGGCTGCTATCGAGGAGCCGAATGCCAAGACCGACTACCTGAAGGCTGTGCTGGCTGCCCGTACCAATGATCGTGAGAGTGTTTACTCTAACCTCCAATCGGCTGTCGCTAAAGACAAAGAGTACAAGACGCGCGCTGCCGTAGATGTAGAGTTCGCTAAATACAAAGAGGACACCAAGTTCCAGGCTATTGTGAAATAATGTCGGTTCTCTTTCCCAAACTGAATAAACCCAGACAGTGGGACTACCGTCCCATCTATTTCGACCCCGAGAAGGAGGCGCGCAAAGAACGGAAAGCGCGCCTCCACAGGGGGTCTTTCCGCGAGGAGCACGAGAAGAACAAGAGTAAGATGCAGAAGCAGCATGCTTCCAAACTGATGTTATGGTTAGTGCTTTTGGCTGCTCTTATCTTGGGATTTTACGTTTTCCTCTAAACCTGACCCAATCCCTAAACACGCGTTTCCATTGTGGATATCGTACATCTGCTTCCTGATCATGTAGCTAATCAAATTGCCGCCGGAGAAGTAATCCAGCGCCCTGCTTCGTGTCTCAAGGAGTTGGTGGAGAATAGTCTGGATGCTGAGGCGACTTCTATTCAGGTCATCGTACGCGATGCCGGACGAACGCTCTTGCAGGTGGTGGACAACGGCAAAGGCATGAGCCGGACCGATGCCCGTATGGCGTTTGAACGCCATGCCACCAGCAAAATCAGTAAGGTGGACGATCTCTTTTCTCTCCGTACGATGGGGTTCAGAGGAGAAGCACTGGCGAGTATTTGTGCGGTGGCGCAAGTGGAGATGACTACCCGTCAGGAGAATGACGAAATCGGTTTCCGTATCGAGGTGGATGGGTCCAAAGTGATGGAGCAGGAACCCTGTGCCTGCTCCAAGGGGACAAGTATCAAGGTCAAAAATCTGTTTTATAACGTCCCCGTTCGCCGTAAGTTCCTCAAGACCGACCAGACAGAGCTGCGGAACCTCCTCACCGAGTTCTACCACATTGTGCTGGTCTATCCCAAGGTGCAGTTCCTCTTTGTCCATAACGATGAGATTTTGATCGACCTGCCGGCTACTACGGAGAAACTCCGTATTCAGGCTGTCTTCGGTAAAGGCTCACATAACTATGGTGCACAACTCCTGGATGTCGCTACCGACACCGAACTGGTCTCTATTCGCGGCTTTGTGAGCAAGCCGGAGACTACCGGAAAGAACGCCCAGCAGTATTTCTTCGTCAATGGCAGATATATGCGCCATCCGTACTTCCACAAGGCGATCATGACTGCCTATTCAGGCATGCTTCCCGGAGAGTATAATCCTACCTATTTCATCTATTTTGACATCGACCCGCAGGCGATAGATGTCAATATCCATCCTACCAAAACCGAGATTAAGTTCTCCGACGAACAGGCGGTATTCCAGATTCTGATGGCGGCTGTCAGGGAGGCTTTGGGCAAGTTTAGTCTTGCGCCGACCATTGATTTTGACCGGTCGGGCGAGATAGAGATGCCTACACGCACTGCCCCGGCTATGGGATCAGCCACGTTGCCCAAAGCTCCTACGATACAGGTGGATCCCCATTATAATCCTTTCCGTACCCGTCAGTCTGCTCCGCGCAACTGGCAGACGGTCTATCCTGACCGTCCGCAGGAACCGGTGGCAGAGCAGTTGCAGTTGGACGCAATGCCGCAGATCACGGCGCCGGCTTATCAGTACGCCGGTAGATATATCTTGCAGCCTACGGAAAAAGGACTGATGGTGATCAATCAGCATCGCGCGCACGCATGTATCCTTTATAGTACTCTTATAGAGCAACTCAAAAACCGTCAGGGCACCACACAGCAACTCCTCTTCCAAGAGGTCTTGGAACTGACCGAAGCGGAGCAGACAATCCTGGAGACTATTATCGGCGATCTGCGGTCCATCGGCTTTGTCATGGACCGGTTTAGCAAGAATGCCTATAGTATATCCGGTATTCCGGCGCAGTTGTCCGAAAGCGATGCAGTGACCGTGGTGCAGGAGATTATCCGTGCCGTGGAGGAGACGGGTGCCGATGCTGCGCAGCAGTGGCAGGAGCAGATAGCTCTCTCGATGGCGGATACAATGGCTATCCCCTATGGCAAGACGCTCAGCCGGGAGGAGATGCAGGACTTGGTCAGCCGCCTGTTAGCCTTGCCGGTGTATGAGCGCATGCCGGATGGCAAAAAAATACTCACCATCCTTTCGGATGATGAGTTGCAGGAGAGAATATAAAACTCCTGTTTTCTTTTATTTCTCTACGATTGTTCCCAAGAGCGTAGCGGCAGAGGCGGAAGTGATCTTCACTTGCACCAGTTCGCCTATATGTCTGCCCTCACGGGGGAAGACGACGGTCTTGTACTGGCTCGTCCTGCCGAACATGTCATCCTTGCTGCGCTTGGAGAAGCCTTCTACCAGGACTTCTACGGTCTTGCCTATCTCCCGTTGGTTGGAGGCCAATGAGAGTTGGCTCTGCAGGGCGATGATCTCATTGAGACGGCGCACTTTCTCTGCCTCGTCGATGTTGTCCGGCAGATGTTTTGAAGCAAAAGTGCCGGGGCGCTCCGAGTACTTGAACATGAAAGCGGTGTCAAATCCCACCTCACGCATCAGACTCAGTGTCTGCTCGTGGTCCTCCAGACTCTCACCGTGAAAGCCGCAGAACACATCTGTGCCGATGGCGGCATCCGGCAGGATACGGCGGATAGCCGCAATACGGTCCAAGTACCACTCACGTGTATATTTGCGGTTCATGGCTTTCAGTACTGCATTGCTGCCGGATTGTACCGGCAGATGGATAAACCGGCACAGGTTGGGATACTTGGCAATGGTCTCCAGCGTGCGGTCAGACATGTCTTTGGGGTGCGAGGTGGTGAACCGGATACGCATGTCCGGCACAGCCTCCGCCACGATGGCAAGCAGATCAGGGAAGAAGATCTCTTTCTCTTCCGATACGAAATGATAAGAGTTGACGTTCTGTCCTAAGAGGGTCAGCTCTTTGTATCCTTTGGCTTGCAGATCGCGCACTTCGCGCAGGATGGATTCTACATCCCGGCTACGCTCGCGCCCGCGGGTATAAGGTACTACGCAATAGGAGCAGAAATTGTTGCATCCGCGCATGATCGACACAAAACCGCTGATTGATTTGCCGATACGCGAAGGCAGGATATCACGGTAGGTCTCGGTCGTGCTAAGCTCCACATTGAGAGCCTTGTGCCCCTGCTCCACTTGGGCAATGAGATTGGGTATATCGAGATAGGCATCGGGACCTGCTATGAAATCTACATCGTATTCGTCAATCAACTCCTGGCCTATCCGCTCTGCCATACAGCCTATCACACCCAGCGTCACGTCGCGGTGTGCTTTGATCTCCTGCAGACGGTGACGCACTTTCTGCTCCGCGTTGTCGCGGATCGAACAGGTGTTGAGCAGAACGATATCCGCATCTTCCAATTTGTCCGTCATCTCGGCATCCGTTGTGCCCATAATGGCGGCTACAACTTCGCTGTCTGCCACGTTCATTTGACAACCGTATGTCTCAATATAAAATTTTTTCATCATATTTTGCTCAAAATTCTTGCGTATGTCAAAAAAAAGCAGTACCTTTGTACCCGATTTCGGTAAACACCGGTTTTTTAGTGCGGGATGTGGCGCAGTCCGGTAGCGCAACGGTCTGGGGGACCGGAGGTCGCAAGTTCAAATCTTGTCATCCCGACTTCTTTCAAAAAGAGGTGGTAATCTGGTGCTCTTCGATGAATAGTCGCAGAGCATCATTTTTTTGCACCAGTCCGAGCCACCATTCGGCTTCTTTGGCGTTTTCAAACGCACCCACAGCCAGTGCCCATCTGCCATCGGGCATCGTGTGGCGGTGCATGTCAAAGTCGCGCAGCAGGAACACCTCGAAATTAAACAACGCTACCTCGTATTGCAGGCTGTTGAATACCTTCTCGTCCTTGTTCGGCAGAATAAGGTATGCAGTAGGCTTCTCTATCGGCGTGGCATCCGCCTCCTGATCCTTGTCTTTGTCCTGCTTCGAGGCTTCTTCCGCTGCCTGTTGGCGCGCATCGGCAAGGTCGCCCGTACCGCTGCCTTTCTTCGTCTCCAGACCCTGTCCCATCATGGCGAGCATGTCTTTGGCTTTGGCGCTTAACTCATGCTCAGGATATTGTTCCACCATCGTTTTCAGTCGTTCTGCAAAAGCTTCTTGACCCTCCGTACGGGCTGTGGCTACGGCAGCGAGGAAATGGAATCGCGGCATGATCTTCCCGGTGCCTTCAGTGGCTTTCGCCTCGGCTTCGTTCAGGTGCTCCTTCACTGCCCCGAACCGTCCTGCGCGGTATTCATCGTAGGTGATCTGGTATAGGCTGTCCAGCTCTTTCAGCAGAGCTTGGTCTGCCAACTCGGAGCCTGATGGGTTCTTGCGATTCGGAAAACGGCGGTCAAGCTCCGCATGGGTGGCATCCGCCAGAGCGGTGTCACGCAGGTCGTAGCGGTAGATGCGCTCCATGGATGTCAACGCATCCTCGATGAGGCTGTCAGAGAGGTGTAACGCCTCTTCAGTATGCGGGATCTGGTCATAGTAGCGTTTGATCTCTTCTGCCATCTTGGGTGCGGAGGAGGTGCTGTCTTGCGGAAGTGAGTCGTTCTGCAACTCACCCTCCTCTTCCGGTTCTTCGCTGCCGCTCAGTCCGCCCGGAGTGAGCGCTTTGGACATACGCCGCCATTGGTCCTCCAATGGGCGTGAACCCCATCGCCGCAGAAACTCCTGCTTGCCCTGGCGCATCAGCTGAGGATTGTAGAAATACCACGCTCCGGAACCTTGCATGTTACCTAACATCCGGGAGGTGTTCACTCCCATCGGTCCGTCGCCGTTGAGCTCGTCTTCGCGCGCTTGACGGGCCATCTTCACCGAGTCACGCTTGCGCTGCTCCTCCTGCTCTTTGATCAGCTTCTCGATAGCGGCTATCTGTTCCTCCTCGCTCAGACGGCTCAGTGCCTGAAGCGAGTCTTGCAGAGTAACGGTGTTGACATCGGCTATCAGTCCGTCCAGCACCTCTCCCCGTTTGCTGAGCCGCCGGTATTCCGGGTGGTCGGACGAGAGGATAGTCAGTGCCTCGCGGTAGCAGGGCTGGGCTTTTTCGTATTCCTTGCCGGCAAAATAGAGGTCTCCGGCACGCACCAGGATACCTGCTTTGTCCAGAGTGGCATTCTTGGCGGTGTCGATAGCTATCTGGTAGTATTCTTTGGCTTTGATGGTATCTCCGGCTTTCAGGTAGATATTCGCCATCGTGCCGTAGAGCACGTCAAGGTGGTCTTTGTGTTTGGATTGGCGCGTCATCTGTTTCAGACCCTTCAGACCGGCTTTGCCTTTCAGCTCCGCCATGTTGATACGCGCATGGAAATCCATCTCCGGAGCCGGTGCCATACGGATTACCTTGCGATAGGCGTCGATGGCCTCACTCCGCTGGCCTTGCAGGGCGTATAGCTGTGCCAGCACATACTGGAAACGCGGTTTATAGACCTTCCGCTTCTCGTGCGGAAGGGCGATCTTCAGAAACGGAATAGCCTGTTTGTATTGTCCGGCATGCAGCAACACGTCGGCTGAGGTGGCTCCGTAGAGGTGCGCATGGCGTTGTTTGAGGGCGTCCTGTTGTACTTTCGAGAGCATGTCTTCCGCCTCGTATTGCCATCCCATCTCGGCGTACGCACGCGCCACCATCAGTTGGCATCTGGCTACCACGTCACCGTCGTGCTGGTAGTGACGGATGACATAATTGAATGTGCCTACCGAACCCAAAAAGTCTCCCTTGTGAAACTCTGCCTCTCCCAGTCGCACCCACGCTTCGGACATCTGGTTGTTAAACTCCTCCTGTTTGAGCCATGCCCTGTATTTGGGATCGGAGCGGCGGCGCGGATCGGGTTTGGGGCGCGATTTGATCGAGTGCAGTTTGATCGACTTGCGGCATTTCTCTATTGTCACGTCCATCTGCGATTTGGAGGCTTCGGCAGCCTTGTGGTCGCTTACAGGATAGAGAGGCAGTACGTGCGAGTAGTCGTCCTGGCAAGCCGTCTGGATGGCGCGCAACCCCTCCTCGTATTTCACGTTGCCGTTGAAGAGAATATTGTATCGCACCTTTGTCTGGTGGAAACTGCGGGACGCGCGGGTGTTCTTCTGGGTCGAACACGATGCACCCAGCAGAACCAAGCCTGCCAAAGCCGATAATAATATATATGTTTGTCCTCTCTTCCTCATGCCCCTTGTTTTATTTGAGACCTTTGATATGTGACGGAGCCGCTACAAACTGCTTCAGATAGAATGGCTCGTAGTAGGCGATATTCTCCCCTTGGGGTTTGGTGTGCAATGCCTCTTCCGCCAGTGCTCCCATATACTTTGCATCCGGTACGATACCCGCTATGTAATGGAATCGCCCGGCGTTCAGCAACGGAACACATTTGGCGGCGCCGTCGCCGAAATAATAGACCTCTTCGCCTTCCGGCAGCCACTCCGGACCCTCTACCACTTGCGCCCGGATCTCGCCTTGCGGACGCAACTGCAGGTCATAGATATTCGTGTAGATCTCCATCCGGCGGGCATCTGTCATCGGACAGAGCACCCCCTTCTGTATGTCTGTCTGTGCCATCGCCGAAGCGCAGAGCACCTGCAGCGTATCCACCGCCACCAACGGAATACCGCGCCCGTAACACAGCCCTTTCGCCAGACTCGTACCGATCCTCAGACCGGTATAACTGCCCGGACCGCAACTCAAGGCTACGGCGTCTATCGACGGATATCCGGCGAGCAGTTCCTCTACGAACAGCGGCGCCACACGGGCATGGTTGGCTTGCTCAAGCTCGATACGGCTATCTACTGCCACCCCGTCCCTGCATACCGAGACGGAACACGTCGATGTACTGGTTTCAATACAAAGTATTGTCATTATTCTGTCTTTTCCCCAAAAACGGGGACAAAGTTACACTTATTTTCTTAAATAGGCAAATTTTTTTGATAAATTTGCAAATATTCTTGTATATAAGCCTTTTTTTTTGTACCTTTGCACCCGGATCTAAAACAAAACGATTATGAAAAACATTGTTGTTCTCACCGGCGCAGGTATCAGCGCTGAGAGTGGTCTGGGTACGTTTCGTGACTCGGACGGACTCTGGGAAAAGTACCGTATCGAGGATGTCTGCACGCACGAGGCTTGGGAGCGGAACCCGCAGTTGTGCGTCGATTTCTATAACGCGCGGCGGCGTGATGTGTTGGCGGCGCAGCCTAATGCCGCCCATCTGGCGCTGGCCAAACTCCAGCAGGCTGTCCCCTCCACTACGATCATCACGCAGAATATCGATGACCTCCACGAACGCGCCGGCTCAACCGGAGTGGTGCACCTCCATGGTGAAATCACCAAACTGCGCTCTTCTATCGACGAACTGGCTACCGTGGATCTCGACGGATGGGAGCAACATTACGGCGATCGCCATCCCGACGGCAGTCTGCTCAGACCTTATATCGTCTTCTTCAACGAGGGCGTGCCTTATTTCTCCCACGCGTGCGCTATCGCCTCCAAGGCGGATATACTCGTCATCGTCGGCACAAGCCTCAATGTCTATCCTGCCGCTTCGCTCATCGAGTACGCGCCTGAGAACTGCCCTGTTTATCTGGTAGATCCGGGTACGCCGAACTTGGGCAGATGGCGCAACCGGATTACACATATCCAATCCAAAGCTACGGAGGGAGTTCCGCCGCTCGTTGAGCAACTAATCGCTGATTAGGTTCTTGCCCGTCATCTCTTGCGGCTGCGCGATGCCCATTATATGGCATAGCGACGGCGCTACGTCGGCAAGGATTCCGTCTTCCACTTTCGCGTTCACGTGATCCTTGCTGATATATACAAACGGCACAGGGTTCAGCGAGTGCGCCGTGTTCGGTGTGCCGTCGGCGTTGATGGCGTTGTCGCAGTTGCCGTGGTCGGCGATCACGATAATCTCATAACCGTTCTCCAGTGCCGCCTCGATCACTTTGTGCGAGCACTCGTCGATGCACTTCACCGCTTTCTCGATCGCTTCATACACACCCGTATGACCGATCATGTCGCCGTTCGCGAAGTTCAGGGTTATATAGTCGAACTTCTGCGTCTTGATGGCTGCTACTAAGGCTTCGGTCACCTCCGGCGCACTCATCTCCGGCTTGAGGTCATAGGTCGGCACTTTCGGACTCGGAATAAGGATACGCTCCTCGCCCGGATACTCCGCCTCGCGGCCGCCGTTGAAGAAGAACGTCACGTGCGCGAACTTCTCCGTCTCTGCGATACGCAGCTGTTTCATCCCCAGCTTGCTTACCACCTCGCCCAAGGTGTTCTCCACGTTCTCTTTGGGGAACAACACGTGCAGCCCCTCAAACGAACTGTCGTACGGCGTCATGCAGCAGTAGTGCAGACCGGGGATGGTCTTCATTCCCTGCTCCGGCATGTCCTGTTGTGTCAGCACGATCGTGATCTCTTTCGCGCGGTCGTTGCGGTAGTTGAAGAAGATCACCACGTCGCCTTCCGCAATCCTTCCGTCGCAGGTGGCGTTCACCAGCGGCTCCATGAACTCGTCCGTGTCCTTGTGCTCTTCCGTGTGGCGGTCATAACAGCCTTGTACGGCTTCTACCATGTTGCCGTCCGTAACCTGTAACCCTTTGCCTGTCACCAGTTGGTCATACGCCACTTTGATACGCTCCCAGCGTTTGTCGCGGTCCATCGCGTAGAAACGGCCGATGATAGAGGCGATGTGTGCGCCGTTGGCGTCACATACATGCTGCAGGTCGTTGACGAAACCCTTGCCGCTGCGCGGATCGGTGTCGCGGCCGTCCATGAAGCAGTGGACGAAAGTCTTGTCCGCTACGCCGTACTCTTTGGCTATCTCCACCAGCTTGAACAGGTGGTCCAGCGAACTGTGTACGCCGCCGGTGGAGCACAGACCCATCAGGTGCAGTTTCTTGCCCTGTGCCTGTGCGGCTTTGTAGGCGGCAATGATCTCTGCGTTCTGCATGATCGAGTTGTCGCGGATGGAACGGTTGATCTTCACAAGGTCCTGATAAACCACTCGTCCGGCACCTATGTTCAGGTGTCCTACCTCCGAGTTACCCATCTGTCCGTCGGGCAGACCTACGTTCTCACCACTGGCTTGTAACTGCGAGTGGGGGTATTTCGCCAACAGCGCATCCCAGTGCGGGGTCGGGGTGCAGGAGATCACATCGGCTTTGGATTTGTTGCCAATGCCCCATCCGTCCAAAATCATTAATAATGCTTTACTCATATCTTTCTATATTTTTTATTACTATTATACTATATATATTCTATACTCTGTCAGCGCAGCGGTCTGTCTTCCTCTTTTGTCCTATCCTTGTGCGAGCCTCCGCGCGCAGAGACACATTTCGCTTTGCAAAATTACTGCTTTTTTCGCACATATGCAAATAAAAATGGAGTTTTTTCTCATAACAGTATAAAAAATATTGCATTTTGTTTGGAACGGCACACATATAAGGGGCATATAAGGGGCATATAAGGGGCAAGTCAGAGGCAAGTCAGAGGCAATTCGTGGGTAAGTCGAACTCAATTGTCCCCTTTGGCAACATTTTTGTCGCCGGTTTATATCTTTGCATCCTGTCTGTTGCTTGTAGTTGTAATTGTCCTCTTCGGCAACATTTTTGTCGCCGGTTTATATCCTGTCTGCGAAACCGGTCTAAAAGAAATTTTCTTCAATTTTTGATAATTTTTGACAGAAAAACTCCATTTTTATTTGCATATGTCCAAAATTTGTTGTACCTTTGCATCCGATTTCGGAAAGCAACGGACTATATTTATAGTTCGTTTTTTTTATACCACCAAATTTTTCTTCGTTTTTTTCGACTTTTTGTACATTTTTTCGCCATTTGCATACATTTTTTTGGTGCAAAGGCTGCATTTTTGCATAATTATACACTCTTTTCTTTTTCTGCGCAAAGCCGCATTCTATCAGTAAAAGAAGGCTGCCGGGGGTGTAACGGGGTAGGGTAATTTTTAACTAAAAGCTTATGAAGGCCGTCTTTCCGGCTGTCAGCACATCCCCCCGGCAGCGCTATGTATGTCAATCTTTCGGATTTTGGTGGCTCAGCCTACACGAACTATTTTTGTAGTCCAATTTACGGTCTGTTTTTTGCGTGCGTGCACGAGCGCATAAATACGGGATAATGTACTATAATATAGTTTATTACAATCTATAGGAATGCGGAAAAATCCGGACATACATGCTCAGTGGGCGGCCGTCATCGGTGCGCTCTGTCTCCTCTTCATAGGGGTGCTTCCTGTGTCGGCACAGGAGGCGGCTCTTGGGGACAGTATGTCTGCCGATACCCTCGCTATACCGTCTGCCGATTCGCTCAACGCCGATCCGGAGTGGTATGTAGCACCGGTGATCCCGGTCTCTTTACGCGCGCCCAAGCGTGCGCCGGCTGCGGCTGCGTCTTGTACAAGAGTAGAAGCCATCCAAACCTTCAATATCGACTCCGTACTCACCGAAGGCACCTACTATGAGTACGACGCCAAAGGCAATGTGATCAGCACTACCGTCTGGACCTATAACCCCGACGGCACAATGACCGGCAAGAGCAAGAACGAATACGCCTTCGATGCCGCCGGCACCCAGACCATGACAGCCGTCTATATCTGGGACGGCGCTGCCAACGACTGGAAGGGTACGGAGAAATACGAGTATGTCTATAAGACGTTCGCCGGAGAGAAGAAGATGACCTCCAACACATCTTCCGTCTGGCTCAACGGTGCATGGGTGGCAGACCAGCGCTTCACCTACGACTACGACGCTTCCCTCCGCGAGATATCCTATTTCGAGTACCGCCGCAATACTTCTACCAACGAACTCCAGCCCGTCAAAGGCCGTGAGCAGTCGTGGACGAACGACCTCCAGACCTTGGAGGCGCTCTATACCGCTTATGCCAACGGCAAATGGACAGCCGGCACCAAGAAAGAGTGGGCGTTTGACGGAAACGGCACACAGACCATGTATGCCACCTATACTATCTCCAACGGCGCTTGGGTAGGCTCCTCCAAAGAGACTTGGGCGTACAACACCTCCTCCAAACTGACCCTCCACGAGAAATACGGCTGGGCAGGCAACAACTGGTCAATAACCCTTCAGGAGAACACCACCTACGATGCCTCCGGCAATACCACCCTCATAGAGAACTACTCCTGGTCTAACGGTATTAAGACCGGCACCAAGAAAGAGCAGTACTCCTTCGACGGCGGTAAACCGGTGCTGACCATGGTGTATGCTTGGTCGAACGGCGCATGGGTCGGTTCGTCTAAAGAGGTTTGGAACTACAACACCTCCTCCAAGCTGACCCTCCACGAGAAATACGGCTGGGCGAACAACGACTGGTCGCTGACCCTGCAGGAGAAGACCGTCTATTCCGGTGCGAACATCACCCTCATCGAGAACTACACTTGGTCTAACGGCGTCAAGACCGGCACCAAGAAAGAGGAATACACCTATTCCGGCAGCCTGAAGACCTCCTTTGTCACGTATTCTTGGGCAGGTTCCGATTGGGTAGGTGCGTCCAAAGAAATCTGGGCTTATACCTCCGGCAAGCAGACCCTCCATGAGACCTACGCATGGGGCGCAACCGACTGGTCTATCACCCTTCAGGAGAACACTGCCTACTCCGACGCGAATATCACCAAGATAGAGAACTACACGTGGACCAACGGCACCAAGACCGGCACACAAAAGGAAATCTGGGCTTATACCTCCGGCAAGCAGACCCTCCACGAGACCTACGCATGGGGCGCAACCGACTGGTCTATCACCCTTCAGGAGAACACCACCTACTCCGGCGCGAACATCACCAAGATAGAGAACTACACGTGGACTAACGGCACCAAGACCGGCACACAAAAAGAGGAGTACGCTTATACCGGCAGCCAGAAGACGCAGGAAGTCATCTATACCTGGGCAAATGATGCATGGGTAGGGAGCACCCAAGAAGTCTGGGGCTATACCTCCGGCAAACTGACGCACCATGAGCAATATACATGGAATGGCGATTGGTCTAAAACGCTGGAGGAGAATACCGTTTACGATGGCGCTAATGTCATCAAGATAGAGAATTACACCTATGCCGACGGTGTCAAGACCGGCACCAAAAAGGAGGAATACACCTATACCTCCGGCGAAAAGACGATGACTATTGTCTATGCGTGGGCTAATAATGACTGGGTATATAGCACCAAGGACGAAGCGGGCTACCGCGACGGTAATGTGGAGGTCTCTGCAACCAACTATGCGTGGAATGGTAGCGCATGGGTAGGTACGGGCACGCGTACGCAGACCACCTACGATGGCAATAATAGGGAAGTAGAAGTTATAAAATTAACTTGGCCCACAAATGTTACTGAGTGGACATATTCTACTCGCACTGTTAATACATATAATGCGGACGGAATTAAAATTTTGTCCCATAGCACAAAATGGAAGAATGATAAATGGGTGTTGTCCTCAATGACGCGCATTGATATAATTAAAGATAATGAAGGACGCACATTGCTCAATGCTTCATGGAAATGCTCTTCTGATTCGGTGTGGAAAGGAGTACAAAAAGATACAACTGCCTATTCTGCTACAGGCAATTGGCTCTTTGATGCACACTATACTTCATGGAAGAACAATAAATGGGTTCTATCATATAAGAAGCAGAGAATATACGATGATGCCGATAGATTGGTACTTGATGAACGATATAATTGGAAAAACAATACGGAAGTTGGAGACTATAGGTATGAATATGAATATGATGCAGACGGACGGCAAATTATGACAACGTCATATTCAGGTTGGAATTCTATTCTAAATAATTGGATAGGAAATTCAAAAAGAGCGTATACTTTTGATGCTAATGGCCGTATAGAAAGTGAGATTACATACACATGGGAAGATGGAGATTGGGCTTTTCTCTTTGCTTATCATCATAAATATGATGCATCAGGACGGGAGATTGAACAGGTTGTTCAGCAATGGTTAATATCAAAATGGATAAATACCGAAAAGCAAGAAAAGGAGTATCGCGGCTCAACATTAGTAAAAAATAATGTGTATCACTGGATATCCAAGAAATGGCAATTATACAGTCAATATGAATTATATTACGACTCACACACCCAAGCTAAACTACGTCGAGAAATAGCAGGGGCTTGGGATAATAATGGAGTAATACAATCGTATTATGACAATCATTACGTTTACGAATGTGACCCGCGTACTATTCGCTTCGTGAATTACGACGGAACGATATTGGAGACGCAGACTTTGGACAAGGGTGTTACTCCATCTTATTCAGGCGAAACACCTACCAAGCCGGCTGATACAGAATATTTTTATACCTTTGCAGGTTGGACACCGGCTATTGTTCCGGTAAGCGTCAATGCCACTTATACGGCTTCCTTTACCGCAACAAAGAATACCTATACTATCACTTGGTTGAATGAGGATGGTACACAGATAGACCAAACGACTGCGGAGTATGGCACAATGCCGACGCATGAGGATGCATCCAAAGCAAATACAGCAGAGTACACCTATACTTTCGCCGGCTGGACACCGGGCATAGGTATCGTAACAAGCGACGCAGAATACACCGCTACCTTTACCCAAACCAAGAACTCCTATCTCATTACCTTCCAGAATGAGGATGGTACGGTTCTGAGCAGCGACACCTACGAGTACGGCACTATGCCTACCATTCCTACTGCCCCAACTAAGCCTGCCGATGGTGCAAACACTTATACGTTCGCAGGTTGGGACAAAGAGATCGTAGCTGTAACAGAGGCCACAACATATACCGCCACTTACAATGCAACCAAGAATATTTACACCGTAACTTGGCTTAATTCGGATAATTCGCCGTTAGCCCAAACCACCGTGGCATATGGTGAGGCACCTGTCTATACCGGCGAGAAGCCTTCTCGCCCCAACACGGCGGAATATACCTATACCTTCGCGGGCTGGACGCCGGAGGTAGAGACGGTAACGGAGGCTGCTACCTATACCGCGACCTACGACAGCGTACGCAACAACTATACCGTAACTTGGCTGAACGAAGATGGTTCTGAGATCGAGAGCCAAACCCTCGAATACGGTGCTACGCCCGCGTACGCGGATATAGTTAAGGAGAACACACCCGAATACACCTATACCTTTGCGGGCTGGACACCGCAAGTAGAGGCTGTTACCGGCGATGCCACTTATACTGCGTCCTTCACGGCTACGAAGAACATGTACCTTGTTACCTTCAAAGATGAAGATGGTACAACTCTTAAGAGTGAAGAATTAGAATATGGTGTAACTCCTGTAGCTCCGGAAGATCCGACTAAGGGAAACACCGCAGAATATTCATACACTTTCAGCGGATGGGATAAAGAAATAGCATCGGTTACTGAGGCTGCTACCTATACAGCGACTTACAATGCCACCAAAAATAGTTACACTATTACCTTTGCGGATGAGGACGGTATGGTTCTCCAAAGCAGTGAAGTAGAGTATGGTGCAATACCTACCGCACCGTCAGATCCGACAAAAGCTAATACGGCTGAGTGGAGCTATACCTTTGCCGGTTGGACACCTACTATTGTAGCCGTTACAGAGGCTGCCACGTACACCGCTACTTATACAACCACCAAGAACAGCTACACGATTACTTGGTTGAACGAAGATGGTTCTAAGATCGAGAGCGAGACGCTTGAGTACGGAGTCACGCCTACGCACGCGGATATAACTAAGGAGAGCACCGCCGAATACACTTATACTTTTGCAGGCTGGACACCGCAAGTAGAGACAGTTACCGGCGACGCAGAGTACACCGCTACCTTCACAGCAACCAAAAACACCTACACGATAACATGGCTCAATGAGGATGGTTCACAAATTAGCCAAATTGTCACAAATTATGGTGAGATGCCTACCGCCCCCGCTGATCCTACGAAAGCAGCTACCGCCGAATACACCTATACCTTTGCCGGTTGGACACCGGCTGTAGCAACCATAACAGGCGATGCCACCTATACCGCCACCTTCACAGCAACGGAGAGAGTTGAGAACAAGACTTTCACCATCACCTTCTACTATGAGGACGGCGTGACAGTCTTGGATCAGGTGACGGTGAAATACGGCGAGACACCTTCAACGAGCCTCATCCCCTCCAAGTACTCCGAGGAGCACTACTATTACTCCTTCGCCGGCTGGAGCCCGGAGATCGTTCCGGCAACGGGCGATGCCTCCTACACCGCCACCTACAGGGCTATACCGCAGCAATATACCGTCACCTTCAAGAACTACAACGGCAGAATACTCCTGACAACGAATGCGCCGTACGGCGAGATTCCGGTCTATGCCGGTGAGACGCCTGCCAAACCGAAGGACAAGCAATATACATATACCTTCTCCGGCTGGAGTCCCGAACTGACGGAGGTGACCGGGCCTGCGACCTACACGGCGGTCTTTGAGGGCACTTTGAACCAATATACGGTTCTCTTCTTGGACGAGGACGGCACGGAGCTGGACCGTCAGGCAGTGGATTATGGTGCTATGCCGGTCTATGCCGGCGAGACGCCCCAAAAAGAGGAAGACGAGCAGTACCGCTATACCTTCAAGGACTGGAGTCCCAAACTGGCGAAAGTCACCAAGGACGCCACCTACCGCGCCACCTACACCCGTCGCAGCAAGACGGAAGGCTTGGGAGATGTACAAAGGGACGATGTACGATGTACGAAGGTGCTCATTGACGGACAGATCTACATCCTCCGCGGAGACAAGACTTACACCCTCCAAGGAATGGAAGTAAATAAATAATGAATATCTGTGTAATTTGTGTAATTTGTGAACGAGAATTGTCTTTAATTGTTGATAATTGTTGACTGCGAAAGAAATAATTTTTGGAATATTTTTGGTAATTTTGGACCACTTAAAAAAATTAGTTTAATTAGTTTAATTAGTGAACAGAAAGCAATAATTTTTGGAATATTGTTGGTAATTTTTGACCACTAAAAAAATCTGTTCCATCTGTTAAATCAGTGGACAAAGAAACGGCTAAGTATGATAATTAACCGGGGGGCGACCCTCATAGTATAACTGAAACAAATTTAGAAAACAATCAATTATTAACCCAATTATTAATTAACCGAGGGCAACAACCCTCACAGTATTAACCAAACAACCAATTTTATTAATTAACGATGCTTCGGCATCAAAGTTTAACTAAAAACTAACAAATGAAAATGAGAAAACTTTATTCTCTCGTGCTATTGGCAGTAGGACTGCTGATCGGCACAAACGCTTGGGCTTCGGTGCATGATAATTATATTGCACCAGACCCAGACCAGGAAATTCTTGGCGATGAGGCTGCAATTAAGATTGGTGATGTAACAAAGTATGCCACAACCTTCAAAGAGGCTTGGGATTATGCTTTGGAAAATGCAACACCCTCTGCAAAGATTACATTAAAGCGCGCTGTGACCTTTAATGATGTTCTTTGGCTAGGAACTGCAAACATGGATGATTCGAAACAATCCATTGAGATTGATCTCGGCGGAAAAACCATGACGGCGACGGGTAAACATGCATTCCTGTTAACTCATGGTGCACTGAAACTTGACAATGGTATTTTGGATCACTCAGGAAGCGCAGAAGCTATTTTGATGGCAGGTTCTACGAAGAAAGATGTAGACCCGAGTGTTGATGGAGCTGATTACTTCACTCACTTGGTAGTCGGAGCAAATGCAACTGTAAAGCATACTGGAGCTACATACGCAACTTCTGTTATTGCTTTTGATGGTATTGCTAATGTGAATACTGATGATCTCAAGGCCAAAACCAATTACTACACCAATGTGTATGCGAAAGCATCTGGTGAGAACGCAAATAAGTGTGTTGCCAATGGTCTTCGCATTGATATTTACGGTACTGTAGATGGTCAACGCTATGGTATCAAGGCGAATGGTTATCTTGGAAATGTATCTTTTTTTATCAATGAAAGAAATGAAAAACATGCATTACCTGTAGAAGGTGTATCGCCGTTGTATACTAACTCTAAATTGGATCAGAACTACAAGATCCAAGATGGTGACGACAGTTATTCTGCGTTTGTCCATATCCATTCGGGTGCCACAGTTAAATCTTTAGAAAATAAACCGGCAGGTCAAAGCGGTACACCTACTGGTGTATATGCTTCTGGTTATGCACGTTGGCAGATTGATGAAGCAACGATTAGTGGTGGTACAGGTGCAATTATTAAATCCGGTACTGTTGTTCTTAACGATGCTACGATTGAAGGTAAAGGTGATTATTTGCCAACAACGCACACGACATCTTCTAACACGGGTCAAGGTAATGGTATAGCTATTGTATCGGATAACTCTTGGGCAGGTGATGTTAATGTTGTTGTAAATGGTAGCACAACTATTTCTTCCGAAAAAGGTTACGCTGTAGAAGAGGTTGTTCCGGCTGTTCCAGCTACTTCAGGCGAAGGATCCAAAGTTGATGCAATTCAAGTTAATGGCGGTACCTTCGAAGGTGGTGATAAAGGTGCAATCATTATTTCTGAGACAACAAAGGATAACATGACACCTGTTGTAGTAGTTAGTGCAACCATTACCGGTGAGGTAAGCTATGGCGAAAATGGAACCTTAGCAGACATTATCCCTAATGGAAAAGAAGATGTTACCATTGCCTACGATCAGCTAACTGACCAATATACGGTAATTGTTACTGTTGTAGATACTCCGGCTCAAATTGGTGACGATTTTGATATTGACGATGCAGAGGAGAATGCTAACATTGATCTCAGCGGAGACGACTTGGAGAACAAAGATCAGCGTTTCGATAGCGATACTAAATCTGTTCTGACTCTTGGTACGCTGACTATCAATAACCTCAATGATGATGTAACTTTGACGATTACTGCAGGTCATACCATCATTGCCAACAAGGTTATTCTGGGCGATAAGGCTCAACTGATTGTTGAACCGGGTGCAACTCTGATTGTTAAGGGAACTGAAGGTATTGTATCTACCAAGCCTGATAATATCGTTCTGCAGGCAAGCAATACTGCTCAGGCTACGTTCCTTTTGAATCCGGCTGTTTTGAACAACGCAGAGCCGAATGCAACGGTACAGATGTACACTGTATGTAAGCAGACTCATGCAAACCCGTATTATTATACTTTCCAGGAGTTTGCTCTGCCGGTTAAAGAAGGTGTCAAACCCGATAATGACTATGATGGAAGTCAACCTCTGTATACGGGTCAAACTCAATTTGGCTCATCTGTTCGTGGTTTCAACTATGAGCAGCATACATGGGCTTATCTGAGTAGCTGGAGCCAAGTATATCCGTTTGTTAACTATCAGATGACAAACAATACTCAGAATGGTGGTATCACCTACTATTTTGAAGGTAAGATTCTTGGTAACAAGAACCGCTATTGCCAGTTCGTAGATGCAGAAGGTTTCGGTTATTTCGGTAACAGCCACCTTGCTCCTATTAATATTGCTAAATTGTTCGAGGACTTCAGCGACGATGTAGAGAAAACGGTTTGGATTTATAATTATGACCAACACCGCTATCAGTATGCTACAGAAGAAAATATCTTCGGCAATCAACCGACTGAGATCAAATCTATGCAGGCATTTGTTCTTTATCTGAACGAAGGTCAGACCACTACTGCTCCGATCAATTATGCGAATGCTGTTTATAATCCTGCATATTCTGCTGCTACAGCAAATCAAGCTCCTGCACGCAACCGCGCTAACACCTTGAGCAATGGTGCATTGATTAGCGTAGTAGCTGCTAACGGTATGGTAGATGATGTAGTATTGATGGAGAAAGATTCCTATAGCATGAATTTCGATAATGGTGCAGATGCTTCGAAATTGATGAACGAGGATGGTATCAACCTCTATGCTACTACTGCTATGGGTAACTTGAGCTGTGTTGCAGACAACAGCATTGAGAATACGCTTATGTCCTTCAAGGCAGGTGAGGCTACCAACTACACACTCCAACTCGGCAAAGTATTTGGTGAAGATTACGCTATCCGCGACAATGTAACCGGTACTATCATCAACTTAGTTGAAGGTGAGACTTACACCTTCACTCAGGCTGCTAACACCACCGTATCGGGTCGTTTCGAGGTAATCGCTGTAGCCAAGATCGCTACCGGAATCGAGAATACCGAGGCTGTTAAGAGCGCGAAGGGAATCTACTCGATCACCGGTCAGTACCTCGGTGAAAACTTCGAGATTCTGCCTGCCGGTGTATATGTAGTAAACGGCGTTAAGGTCGTTAAGTAATCATCATAAAATATGTTTTGGACGCTTCCCCCAAAGGGGAGGCGGACCAGAACACAGATCATTATGAAAAAGAAAATCTATAATACACCTTATGTAGAACAGACGGAATGTCTCGGACTATATAATCTTTGCGGAGGAAGTGGCGATAAGAATCCTCTTGATCCGGAATACCAACCTGGTGATCCTGCTCCAGGTGGCATGGCTCCACGGCGTCGTGTGTTCTAATGTAAATGAATAAAAGTGATCATTAATAAAATTAAAATCATGAAAAAAATCTTTATGTTTATTGCAGGCGTAGCAGCTGCTATGACCATGCAAGCTGCGACTTATACAGAAGCAGCACAGATTACCATGACTTGTGACGGAGGTAGCGAAATGCAAGAGTTGCAGCTTTTTGTTAATCCTGCTTTGTCATCGCCTGTTACTGTTCCGAACCTCGCTTCTACCTATGAGATAGGTCAGGTTAACATGTACGTAAGTTACAATAGTGGTAAATATTCCAGCTTCAAGGCAAATGCTATCAGCAATCTGCCATTGACTATTGTTACCAACCGTCGTGACGTGTCCTACACCTTCATGTTCAATGTACCTATTGCTACTGCTGGTCTCACTCTGACCGACCTCCGTTCGAATGAAGGTGTAAAGACTATGCCTATCACCCACAATGGTTCGTACACCTTTACTGTAGGTGAGGCAGATGGTTATGAGGCTAACAAAAACATTACTATCGCTGACCGTTTCATCATCAACTATGTTGCTCCGGCACCGACTGGTTACAATGTAACGCTGAACGGTGCAGGTTTGGCAAGTTTCTCTGCTGACGGAGATGATGCAACAATTCCTGATGGTGTGGAGGCTTACACAGCTACATATCAGGCTGCTACCCAAGAGATCGTGCTCAACAAGATCACCGCTACCGCTATTCCTGCCGGTGTAGGTGTTATCCTCTATGGTACTCCGGATGCTGCTGTTACCCTGCCTTACACCGACGGTGCTGCAGCTCTTACAGCAGAAAACGACCTCTATCCGGCTACTGCATGGGCAACGGCAGACAAAAATAATGTCTTTGTTCTGAGCGGCAATCAGATGTTCAAGTATGTAGGTACTGATCCTGTTCCGGCTAACAAAGCATTTATGAAACTGCCCGGCGGTGCAAACAACGCTCCTGCTCGTATCTCGATGCGCTTCAACACCACTACCGCTGTTGAGAACGTAGAGACAGAGGCTGTTCAGCCTGTCAAGTTCATCGAGAACGGCGAGATCTTCATCCGTCGCGGCAACGAGGTTTATAACCTCCAGGGACAATTGGTCAAATAATTGGCACAATGGTCAAATGACAAAATAAATCGTAAATTGTAAATGACTAAATGGTAAATATTATGA
>ODAJ011884770.1_pt1 | contig 49284 bp, 44 predicted proteins | sample 1539241 | NCBI WGS metagenome assembly ODAJ01 (sample SAMN02144231, study PRJEB22623) | gut metagenome | biome: sheep rumen | host: Ovis aries | place: New Zealand | reverse complement strand
TGGATTCGCTTCCAAGGGTTGGGCTGTTCGCCCATTAAAGTGGCACGCGAGCTGGGTTCAGAACGTCGTGAGACAGTTCGGTCCCTATCCATCGTGGGCGTAGGAAAATTGAGAAGGGCTGTTCCTAGTACGAGAGGACCGGAATGGACGCACCTCTGGTGTATCTGTTGTAACGCCAGTTGCATTGCAGAGTAGCTATGTGCGGAAGGGATAATCGCTGAAAGCATCTAAGCGAGAAGCCCTCTTCAAGATGAGTTTTCCCATATTTATATAGTAAGTTCCCTTGTAGACTACGAGGTTGATAGGCTAGAGGTGTAAGCGTAGCGATACGTTGAGCTGACTAGTACTAATAGAACGAGGATTTAACCATATAATATATTTTGATGAGTACATTATCTTGTTTTTAAAGGACAAAATCCTTTATTGGTGACAATAGCTTAGTGGATACACCTCTTCCCATCCCGAACAGAGAAGTTAAGCACTAATACGCCGAAGATAGTGAATGCGAAAATAGGTAGTTGCCAATTTTTTTTTGCTTTAATTTAAGAAAAATATACAATTTTTATAAATAATGTAAAGTTATATTTACAATAAAATATCTTTTATATATAATTAAAAATAGGTGATAATTAATATGGAATATAAATTTACATCTAGAAGTGTAGATGACACAAGACAATTAGCTGAAAATATTGAATCAGAAAAATTTCCAGGAATGGTAATATGTTTAAATGGCGAATTAGGTTCTGGCAAAACAGTATTTGTTAAAGGATTTGCACAAAGTTTAGGAATTACTGAAACGATCACAAGCCCAACATTTACCTTAATAAAAGAGTATAATAGTGGCGAAATGCCATTATATCATATGGATGTATATCGCATTGAAGAAGCCGATAATAGTATTGGATTTGATGATTACTTTAGTAGTGATGCTGTATCTATTATTGAATGGTCTGACTTAATTGAGGACCGCTTGCCAAAAGAACGTTTAGAATTAGAATTCAAAGTAATTGATGAAAACACTAGAATTATATTACTAAAACCATATGGTGAAAAATACGAAGATTTAGTTAATTCCGTCTTATAAAGGCTAGTAACACTAGTTTTTTTTTCTTTTTGTAGTATAATATTAATGATTTGGAAGTGATATTTATGCATGTATTATTTATTAGTACATATGATAGTAAAATAACTATTGGTTTATTAAAAGATGGAAAAGAAATCTCTAAATTAGAAAAAGAATCTAAAAATGGTCATAGTAGCTTATTAGTGCCTACTATTAAAGAAATTTTAGATAAAAATAACTTAGATACATCTGATTTAAATGAAATAATTGTAGTAAATGGACCTGGTAGTTTTACAGGTATTAGATTAGGAATAACAGTTGCGAAAACCCTTGCATACACCTTAAATATTCCTATTAAAACTATTACTAGCATAGAAGCTATTGCATCATCTATTGATGCTGAAAACAAAATAATAACAATAGATGACCCTAAAGGAAAGTATATTGGTAAATTTACAAGTAATAAATTAGATGAACTAATTTATTTAAAAGACGATGATGCGCTTAAATACTTAGAAGTTAATAATTATAACGTTTTCAACAATCAAGATTTAAACTTAGAAAAAATATATAATTATCTTGCTAATCAAAAACCAACACCAGCCCACGCAGTTAAAGCCGTATATATTAAAGGAATAGAAGCATTAAATGGTAAGTAGTTATACAAACAATGATATAGAAGATATTAATAAATTAGGAAGCATACTAAATGACAATTTTGATAAATTATTTCATATTGAAAATTTAAATAACAATGAAAAAATTTATGTCTATAAGGAAGATAATAAATTAGTAGGATTTATTCACATTAGCATTAATTATGAAGTAGCGGATTTACTTAATATTGTAGTTAGTAAAGACTATCGTAATAAAGGCATTGCGACAATATTAATGGATTATATGATAACTGATTTGCCTAAAGATGTAACTCGAATTTTATTAGAAGTAAATGAAAAAAATATAAGCGCGATAAAACTATATAATAAATTTAGCTTTGAAATTATTAATAAAAGAAAAAATTATTATGGTCAAAATAACGCCTTAATAATGGAAAGGATTTTAAAATGAAAGATGTAAATATATTAGCAATTGAATCATCATGTGATGAAACAAGTATTTCAATTATTAAAAATGGTTATATTGAAGTAGCAACAACTATACTAACTCAAATGGATACGCATGCTCACTTTGGCGGAGTTGTACCAGAAATAGCAAGCCGCATGCATAGTGAAAATATAACAATGGTACTAGAAGATGTTTTTTCTAAAACAACACTTACGATGGATGATATTGATGCTATCGCTGTAACATATGCTCCTGGCTTATTAGGCAGCCTTTTAGTCGGCATAGAGTTTGCTAAAACATTAAGTCTAGTTTATAAAAAGCCACTTATAAAAGTGCACCACATAGCAGGCCATATTTATGCCAATAATTTAGTAGAAAAAATGGAATTTCCATTACTTGCTCTAGTTGTAAGTGGTGGCCATACTGAATTAGTACTTATGGAAGATGATTACAAATTTAAAGTTTTAGGACAAACATTAGATGACGCTATTGGGGAAGTATACGATAAGGTAGCAAGAGTTCTTGATTTACCATACCCAGGTGGCCCTCAAATAGATAGATTAGCTGCAACTGGTAAACCAACATATAATTTACCTAAACCTATGGATAATGATGAGCTAAATTTCTCATATAGTGGGCTAAAAAGTTCAATTATTAATTTAGTTCATAACGAAAAACAAAGAGGTAACGTTATAAGAAAAGAAGATTTAGCTGCATCATTTCAGGTAACTGCCATAGATGAGTTATTAAGAAAGACAAAAGAGGCTATCCATCAAACAAACTCTAAAAGACTAATTATAGCCGGCGGAGTATCAGCGAATAAATACTTAAGAAGCGAGTTTGAGCGCCTTGCTAATGAAGAAAATATTAAATTAACAATACCGCCAATCAAGTATTGTACTGATAATGCCGCTATGATAGGGTGTGCTGCCTATCCATTATATTTAAAAAAAGAGTTTTCTGATTTAAATATTAATGCTCAAAGTACATTAGATTTATTTTAGTATTGAGATTTTTTCAAAAGTATTGTAATATTATATTATGGAAAATAAAGAAACGAAAAATTTATTCTATAAATTATTAATTGTAACTGCTATTGTAGTTCCTATACTAATTGGTTCATCTTATGCTTATTATTTAGCTAAAATTAGTGGTTCTCCATCTACTATTGAGGGAAGTGCAATAACCGATTTTTCATTTGCATTAAACATGGAAAATGGTTCTTATATTAGTGAAAGCAGTTTAATACCTATGAGCGAAGAAGAAGCACTAGATTCTGCTCCATCTGGTACTTTTAGTGTAGTAGCAGGCAATAATAATTATAACATTGCTTATACTATTTCTATTACTGATATTGCAATAAGCGATGAATTAAAAACCGATGATTTTAGATGGATTTTAACCTGTACATCATGCTCTGATGAATCTAAAAATGCTACTGGTGATTTTAGTAATATTGTAAATAATGAAATAACATTAGCTACTGACTTAATAATAAATAAAAATTCATCTGATGAATATGTTTTAAAAATATATTTATATGATAATCCAGATGTCGATCAAATTGGCTTATTAGATAAAACCTTTAGCGGTAAAGTTAAAGCAACCGGCGAACTTACAATGCAATAGACCAAAAGGGTCTTTTTTTTATTGTATAATTAAAGTATAATTATATTGGTGGTTTTATGTTATATAACTTAATAAATTTAGTTGTTGGTCTATTTTTTATAATTGGAGCAATAATAGCGTTTAAAAATAAAGATAATAAAAATTTAACTAATTTTAGTATAGGTATGGCTTTTATAGTACTTTTAATTCTTTTACTTATAGATATTATACCAGAAGCTCTAGAATCTTTTTCTAATCATAAATATTTATATGTTACATTAGGAGCAATTTTTGGTTTATTAATTTTATTTATAATTGAAAAAATAGTGCCTCACCATAATCACTTTGAAGAAGAAAAACATCATGAGCATCATAATCATTTGAATCATATCGGAATAATGACTGGGATTGCCCTAATTATACATAATTTAGTAGAAGGTATGAGTATATATGGTGTAGCAAGTAATGACTTAAAAACGGGTCTAATTTATGCATTGGGTGTAGGACTCCATAATATACCATTTGGTATTGAATTAACCGCTTTATTTAAAGAAAATAAGAATACTAAACAAACATGGATATTTCTAATCTTTTTATCATTAAGTACATTTATAGGTGGACTTATAATTTTCTTCTTCTCTAGTTTATTAACTGAGACTATTTTAGGAGTTTTATTAAGTATTACTATAGGGATGATTTTATACTTAGTATTTAATGAATTATTAGTTGAATTAAAAGAAAACTTTAATAAATATTCTATTTTAGGAATAATAATTGGTATTATTCTAATGGGAATAGGAGCATTAATATGATAGGTTTTGCATTAGAAGGTGGAGGAGCTAGAGGTGCATACCAAGTTGGAGCATATCTCGCATTAACAAAAAATGGTATTAAACCAAATATGATTGCAGGCACTTCCATTGGCTCATTAAATGCAGCTTTAATGGCTCAAGGAGATATTGATAAATTAATTAAATTATGGCTTAATACAACCACAGACATATTTGGTATTGACAGTAAAATACTAGAAAAATTAAAGCATAAGGATTTTACAAATAAAGAATTAAAACTTACATATAATAGTTTAAAAAATATTATTCATAATAAGGGAATAAATACTAATGAATACTTTAATATTATTGATAATTCAATTAATGAAGATAAATTACGAAAAAGTAAAGTAAAATTTGGCCTTATTACTGTTAAGTTATCTGGTGGTATTAAACCTTTAGAATTAACTATTGATAACATTCCTAAAGATAAAGTTGCTGAATACATTTTAGCGTCTTGTTATTTACCAGTTTTTAAAATGCAAGAAATAATTGATAATAATATATATATAGATGGTGGTTTTTATAATAATATTCCTTTATCTCTATTAGAAAAAAATGGATGTAACACGATATATTCAATTAGGTTAGGTGGTATAGGAATTTATCGTAATAAACTTAAAAAAGATACTAAAGTAATTGAAATAAAGCCTAGAAAATCCTTAGGTCAAACTATAATTTTTGATCGAGAAACAAATGAACGTAATATCCGTTTAGGCTATTTTGATACTCTAAAAGTAATTAAAAATCTAGATGGTATAGATTATTACTTTAAATCTAAAAATAATGAATATTATGATAAAATTATAAAAAATCTAAATAAAAATACCTTAAATAAATTAAGGATAAGATTTAGAGCTGTTAATTCCAAAGAATTAATAATAAAAATAGTAGAATATCTACTAACTAAGAATAATGTTAATAAATTTGAAGTTTTAAACATTAAATATACTATCTTTAAATTAAGAAGAACAAAAATAAAAGATAAAACTATTAAAGAATTTATTGATAGTTGCAAATTAATATAAAAGTTAATATAATACAAATACAAAGAAGGTGTTTTATATGGGAAGAGCATATGAAGTAAGAAAAGCAAGTATTCAAAAAACAGGAGCAGCTAAAGCTAAATTGTACAGTACTTATGCTAAAGAAATATATTTAGCAGCTAAAAAAGGTACTCCTGAATTAGAGTCTAACATTACATTAAAAAGAGTAGTAGAAAAGGCTAAAAAAGAACAAGTTCCTAGTGATATTATCAATAGAGCTATAGATAAAGCTAAAGGAACTGGTGGAGAAGATTACTCTGAAGTTATTTATGAAGGATTTGGACCAGGAGCATCTACCTTTATCATTAAAACTTTAACTGATAATGTTAATCGTACAGTTGGTTTTGTAAGAGCGGCATTTAATAAAGTTAATAAAAGCTTAGGAGTAACTAATTCAGTGTCATATAATTATGATTATTTAGGTGTTATATCTTTTAAAAGTGATAAAGAAGAAGAACTTTTTGAATCTTTATTAAATGAAGGCATTGAACTTGTAGATTTTGAAAATAATGATGGTACAATAACTATTTCATTTAATCCAAATGATCTTCACAAAGTTAAAGATATTGTTGAAAAAATAATACCAAATGTAGATTATTTATACGATGAAGTCGGTATGTTTCCAAAAGAATATATTTCTTTAGAAGGAGAAGATAAAGAAATATATGATAAATTATATAACATGTTAGATGAAATTGATGATGTAACCGCAATATATACCAATGTAAAATAAAACTAGGATTTTAATTTCCTAGTTTTTTAATCATGCATGTCTAAATCCATTAATAAAATGCCGACATTAATTAAACTTGTTAAACCTACTAAAGAATAGATAATTCTTGGAATTATTGATTCAGCGCCAAATACAGCCTCTACTAGATTAAAATCTAATAAACCAATTAATCCCCAGTTAATGCCACCAATTATAGTAACGGCCAAACATACTTTTTGTAATGTTGTCATTATTTTTCCTCTTTTCTAATATTAGTATGGATAAACTTTAATTTATTATACATAAATATTTTTTATTAAAATAATATTATGTAGGAGGTTAAATGAAAAAATATTTTATTCTTATTTTATTAGTATTAGTATTAACAGTAAGTGGGTGTGGTAAAAAAGATAAAGCCTTAAATATCAAAGATAATTTTGTTAAAACTAATGAAAAGAAAACATCTTATTTAGTTAAAGGAACTATGGATATTGTAAGCAATGAAGATACCTTTTCTTACAACGTAGTAGCAGCTAAAAATAATGACCTATATCGTGTTAATTTAACAAATACTATAAATAATCATGAACAAGTTATTTTAAGAAGTAACGATGGGGTTTATGTTGTTACACCTAGTTTAAATAAAAGTTTTAAATTTCAATCAGAATGGCCAGATAATGGATCACAGGGCTATTTAATTGATTCACTTGTTAATGATATTAAAAACGATAGTGAAAGCACATCTACAAAATTAGATAAAGGCTATGTAATAACTACTAAAGTAAACTATCCAAATAATGCTAATCTAATAAAAGAAAAAATCTATCTTGATGAAAAGAATAATTTACAAAAAGTAGAAGTATTAGATTCATCTGATAATGTCAAAATAACTGTAAAGTTTAATAGTGTTGATTATAAACCAACATTTAAAGATGATTACTTTAAATTAGAGTCATTAATTGATAGTGATTGCTGTAAAGAAGAAGAAACAAGTAAAATAATTAATGATATTATTTATCCATTATATTTACCTACAAATACTTACTTAAATAGTAAAGATACTGTTAATACTGATGTTGGTAATAGAGTTATTCTAACATTCACTGGGGATTCTCCATTTACTTTAGTAGAAGAAAAAACGACTGCCAAAGAAGAATTTGAAATTATACCTGTTTATGGAGAGCCTTTAATGCTAAGTGAAACATTTGGAGCTTTAAGTTCTAATTCTCTTTACTGGACTAGCGGAGATATTGATTTTTACCTATCAAGCGATAAATTATCTGGTACAGAACTTCTAACTATCGCTGAAAGTATAAGCACTGGTTCATTAACAGTAGCTGGAGAAAAATAAGCAAATCTATCAAGGTTTGCTTTTATTTGCACAATAGTAAGGTTTTTGGTAAAATATTATTGAAATGGAGGAAGATATGGCAAATAAAAGTATTACATCTAGAGATGTTGATTTTGCTAAGTGGTATACTGATGTAGTAAAAGCCGCTAAATTATGTGAATATTCAAGTGTAAAAGGTTGTATGATTATCGAGCCGAATGGATATTCAATATGGGAAGAAATGCAAAAAAATTTAGATAAAATGTTTAAAGAAACTGGGCATCAAAATATTTATATGCCAGTTCTTATTCCAGAAAATTTAATGAAAAAAGAAGGAGAGCTAATTAATGGTTTTGCTCCCGAAGTAGCTTGGGTTACTATGGGTGGAAATAAAGAATTAGATGAAAGAATGTGCATAAGACCAACAAGTGAAACATTGTTCTCTGACTATTATGCCCTAAGAGTTAAAAGCTATAAAGATTTACCTCTTAAATATAATCAATGGTGTAATGTTATGCGTTGGGAAAAGGAAACTAGACCATTCTTAAGAAGTCGTGAATTCCTATGGCAAGAAGGACATACAGTTCATAGTACTAGCAATGAAGCTGAAGAAGAAACCAAAAATATGTTGAATATTTATAAAAGATTCTTTGAAGAATATTTAGCTATACCAACTATTACTGGAAGAAAAACCGAAAAAGAAAAATTTGCTGGTGCTGAATATACTTTAACAGTTGAAACTCTAATGTATAATGGTATCGCCCTTCAATCAGCAACATCACATTACTTTGGTCAAAAGTTTTCTAAAGCTTATGGAATTAAATTTTTAAATAAAGAAAATAAAGAAGAATATGCTTACCAAACTTCTTGGGGAACAACTACCAGAATGATCGGTGCTTTAATAATGGTTCACTCTGATGATGATGGTTTAGTATTACCACCAAAAATAGCCCCTAAAAAAGTTGTAATTATACCAATAGGTAATAATGATGAAGTTATAAATAAAGCAAATGAAATAAATGATAATCTAAATAAATTAGGTATTACATCATATATTGATAACAGCGATAAAACTCCAGGATTTAAATTTGCTGAAGCTGAAGTTAATGGTATCCCAGTTCGTATTGAACTAGGAGCAAGAGACTTAGAAAATAATTCTATTACTATCACAAGACGTGATACTAAAGAAAAAATGACAGTTGATTTAAATTCTGATATTACTGAATTTGTTAAAAAATTATTAGATGATATCCAAAATAATTTATATAATAAGGCTCTAAAAAATAGAGAAGAGAAAACATATGTTGCTCATACTCTAAATGAAGTAGCAGATATTATGAATAATCATCCAGGATTTGTCAAAGCAATGTGGTGTGGCGATGAAGCATGTGAACTAAAAATGAAAGAAATAAAAGGAACTAAATCTAGATGCATCTTAGATGAAGAAAAAGTAGATGATAAATGCATTGTTTGTGGAAAAGATGCTAAAGAATTAGTCTTATGGGGAATTCAATATTAAAAGACAGAAAGGAGACATAATGGAAAATATTATTTTAACTGGTGATAGACCAACAGGTAGATTACATTTAGGACATTATGTAGGCTCATTAAAAAGAAGAGTAGAATTACAAAACAGTGGTAAATTTGATAAAATTTTTATCGAAATAGCAGATGCTCAAGCATTAACTGACAATGCAGATAACCTAGATAAAATTAGAGAAAACGTTATTGAAGTAGCTCTTGATTATTTAGCTTGTGGAATTGATCCTAAAAAAAGTACAATTTTTGTTCAATCTGGTGTTCCAGAATTAACTGAACTTACATTTTACTTTTTAAATTTAGTAACTCTATCAAGACTTCAAAGAAATCCTACTATAAAAGAAGAAATAAAATTAAGAAATTTTGAAACAAGTATTCCAGCTGGATTCTTAACATACCCAGTATCTCAAGCCGCTGATATAACTCTTTTTGATGCTAACATTATCCCAGTTGGTGAAGATCAACTTCCAATGATAGAGCAAACTAGAGAAATAGTTAGAAGTTTTAACAATATTTATGGAGAAACTTTTGTTGAACCAAAAGCTGATCTTCCTCTAAATGAAAAAGCTCAAAGATTACCAGGGATTGATGGTAAAGCTAAAATGAGTAAATCATTAGGTAACTGTATCTATCTATCTGATGAAGAAGATGTAATTGAGAAAAAAGTTATGAGTATGTATACTGATCCTGACCACTTAAAAGTAGAAGACCCAGGTAAAGTAGAAGGCAATCCAGTATTTATCTATTTAGATGCATTTGCCAAAGATGAACACTTTGCAAAATATTTACCAGAATATAAAAATCTTGATGAATTAAAAGAACATTACAAACGTGGTGGTTTAGGTGATGTTAAAATTAAAAGATTTTTAAACAATATTTTACAAGAAGAACTAAAACCAATTAGAGAAAAAAGAAAAGAACTTCAAAAAAATATTCCAGAAGTATATAAAATACTAGAAGAAGGAACTCTAAAAGCAAGAGAAGCTGGAATTAAAAAAATTGAAGAAGTAAGAAAAGCAATGAGAATTAACTACTTTGAAGATAAAGAGTTAATTACCAAACATATAGAAAAGTATAGTGATAATTAGTTGACATTTTAAGAATAAGTGATAAACTAAAAATATATTAAAAGTTTTGATTAGGACAAGATTATTAATTGATTCTTTAAAGAGAGATTGCGGTAGGTGTAAGCAATCAAGATAAATAATAATTACTACCTATGAACTGGACCTGAAAAGGTATCCCGGCCTAGCCGTTATAAAGATAAGTTAAATAAAGGATGGTACCGCCTTATTGGCTCCTTACCAATCCTTTTTATTTTTTAGAAAGAAGGATTATTATGATTAATATTAAAGAAAATGAAAGATTAAATGTTATGAATCACTCTTGCGCACACCTAATGGCACAAGCAGTTAAACACTTATACCCAAATGCTAAATTTTGGGTTGGACCAGTAATTAATGAAGGATTCTATTATGATATTGATTTAGGTGATAAAGTTTTAACAGATGAAGATTTACCATTAATTGAAAAAGAAATGAAAAAACTTGCTAAAGATGGCAAAAGAATAGTGCGTCATGAAATTAGCAAAGATGAAGCTTTAGAAATGTTTAAAGATGATCCATATAAAATAGATTTAATCAATAATATGGATGAAGATTCAACAATTATATCTTGTTATTCACAAGGAGACTTTACTGATCTTTGTCGTGGCCCACATGTTGATACAGTTAAAGAACTTAAACATTTTAAATTGTTAAAATTTAGTGGCGCCTACTGGAAAGGTGACTCTAATAATAAGATGCTTCAAAGAATTTATGGAGTATGCTTTGAAACTGAAGAAGATTTAGAGGCATACTTAAAAGAATTAGAAGAAGCTAAAGAAAGAGATCATCGTAAACTAGGTAAAGATTTAGGCATTTTTATGATTTCTGATTTAATTGGAAAAGGTATGCCTTTATATTTACCAAATGGATATACTTTATGGAGAAATTTACAAAACTATATTACTGATAAAGAAATTGCCTATGGATATAAACATGTTCATACTCCTGATGTAGGAACTAAAGCATTATATGAAACTTCTGGACACTGGGATCATTATAAAGATAATATGTTTCCTGCTATGGAAGTTGATGGAGAAACTTATGTTTTAAGACCAATGAATTGTCCACATCATATGGTTATTTATGGTAATGATATTCATTCATACAGAGATTTGCCACTTAGAATAGCTGAAGTTGCTAATGATTTTAGATATGAGGCTGCTGGAGCTTGTAAAGGTTTAGAAAGAGTTAGAGCAATGACTCAAAATGATTCTCATATTTTCTGTAGACCTGATCAAGTTGAAGAAGAATTTAAAAACGTAGTAAATCTTATCATGGAAGTATATAAAGATTTTAAAGTTGATGTTAGTAAATTTGAATTTAGATTATCTTTAAGAGATAAAAATTCTAAAACTAATAAATATTATGATGATGATGAAATGTGGGATAAAGCTGAAAGTGCTTTAAGAAAAGTTTTAACTGATATGGGATTAGATTTCTTTGAAGCAAAAGATGAAGCAGCATTTTATGGACCTAAGTTAGATGTTTTAGTTAAACCTGCTGTAGGACCTGCTGTAACTATACCAACTGTTCAATTAGATTTCTTACTTCCTAAGAATTTTGAATTATCTTATATTGATGAAAATGGAGAAAAGAAAACTCCAGTTGTAATTCATCGTGCTATTTTAGGATCTATTGATAGATTTATAGCGTTCTTATTAGAAGAAACTAAAGGTGTTTTACCTTTATGGGTTGCTCCTGTTCAAATTAAAGTTTTACCAGTAAGTAATGAATATCATTTAAATTATGCTAAAGAAATATGTGATAAATTACTTAAAGAAGGCATTAGAGTAGAATTAGATGATAGAGATGAAAAAGTAGGTTATCGTATGAGAGAAAGCCAAATTAAAAAGATCCCTGTAACTTTAATTCTAGGAGATAAAGAATTAGAAAGTAAAACTATAAGTTATCGTTTATTTGGTTCAAATGAAACCTATAACTTAGATATTGAAGAATTTATAACTAAATTAAATGACTCAATCACAAATAAAGATTATAATTTAAAATAGAAAAGAAGTGATTTAAATGAAAAAAATGACATCAAAAGAGCTAAGAAAAGCTTGGATTGAATTTTATGAAAAAAATGGTCATGTAAATATTGGAGCTTGTTCTCTAATCGGAGATGGTACTACTGGAGTATTATTTAATGTAGCCGGTATGCAACCACTAATGCCATATTTACTAGGAGAAAAACATCCTAAAGGCACAAGATTATGTAATATTCAAGGATGTGTAAGAACAAATGATATTGAATCTGTAGGAGATTCTAGCCATGTAACCTTCTTTGAAATGATGGGTAGTTGGAGTTTAGGTGATTACTTTAAAGAAGATAGATGCAAATGGAGTTATGAATTACTTACTAATGTCTTTGAAATACCTAAAGAAAGACTTGCTACAACTGTTTTTGCTGGTAATGAAGATGCACCTAAAGATGAAGAAACTGCTGTCCTTAGAGAAAAATCCGGTTTCTTAAAAGAAAATATCTATTACTTACCTAAAGAAAACAACTGGTGGGAATTAGATCGTGGTCCATGTGGCCCAGATAGTGAAATGTTTTATATAACAGATAAAGAACCATGCGGGCCAAACTGTAATCCATCATGTGACTGTGGTAGATTTATTGAAATAGGTAATGATGTATTTATGCAGTATGATAGAGTAGATGATAATAAATATCTTCCTCTTCAAAATAAAAATGTTGATACTGGTTGGGGATTTGAAAGAATTTTAGCCTTCCTAAATACTAATGGAGATGTATATTTAACTGATTTGTTTGTTGGTGCTATTAAATTATTAGAAGAAGCATCAAATAAAAAATACAATGAAGATAAAAACTCTACTTATGCTATGCGTATAATCGCAGATCATATTAGAACTAGTGTAATGCTTCTTGGTGATGAAAAACACTTAACACCATCAAATGTTGGAGCAGGATATATCTTACGTAGATTAATACGAAGAGCTGTAATGCAAACTAAAAAACTTAATATTACATCAGAAGTATTTAATAAACTAGCATTATATTATATAGATGAAGTATACGGAGATATTTATCCAAACTTAGTATCATCAAAAGACTTTATTCTAAATGAATTAAACAAAGAAACTCTAAAATTTGAAAGAACTTTAAATAAAGGAATAGGTTACTTCTATAAATTATTAGATACTTTAAATAAAGATAATATCAAAGAAATAAATGCTACTGATAGTTTCAAATTATATGATACATATGGTTTCCCAATTGAGTTAACTACCGAATTAGCAAATGATAATAACTTAACTGTAGATGCTCAAGGTTTTAAAGAAAAATTTAAAGAACATCAAGAAAAATCTAGAGGAAATATTGGCGAAGTAAAAGGTGGTCTTGCTTCTCAAGGTGAAATGGAAACTAAATATCATACAGCTACCCACTTACTAAATGCCGCTTTAAAAGTAGTATTAAATAATCCAAATATTCATCAAATGGGAAGTAATATTACATCTGAAAGATTACGTTTTGATTTTAATTTTGATCGTCCTTTAACCGATGATGAAAAATTAAAAATAGAAAACCTTGTTAATACTTGGATTAAAGAAGACTTAACTGTGACAAAAGAATCTATGAGTAAAGAAGATGCTTTAAAATCAGGTGCAGAATGTATGTTTATTGAAAAATATCCTGATACAGTAACTGTATATAGTATAGGCACTGTATCTAAAGAATTATGTGGTGGGCCTCATGTAAATAATACAGGTATTTTAGGTACATTTAAAATAGATAAAGAACAGAGTTCATCTGCTGGAGTAAGAAGAATTAAAGCAACACTTCATTAGAACCATATGGTTCTTTTTATTTCTAAACATATATTTATTATGTTATGATTATATATATTGGTTAATTATTTTTATCAAGGAGTATAAACAATAGTATATTAAAAAATAAGTCATAATAAAAGTGACAGTATTTAATCTATCACTTTACTATAGATTTTTCTAAACTTATAGTTTGACCAATCATGCCAACACATGCTCCACCGCCACAATTATTGCAATGACCACTACCGCCACAATTACATGTTGAATTTAACATAGCATTATTATCAAACTTTTTGGTTTTTGCTGCATCTCGACAAATGCGTATTTCTATGTTATTATATTAATTATAAAGGAAGGTATAAAATGGATATTAAAATAACAGAATATGGTACAGTTAAATATACCGAAGATAGTAGAACTGAAGAACAATCAATTAAATATTTTCTTAAAATGTTAAAATCTAAAATTAATAAAAAAAAGATCTACACTAATGAAAATCATAATATAGTTCTTGAATACAATACATTTGTAGATAAAATAGGCGAAAATGAATATAATGTAATTCTAGACAATGATACATATAAAATTGATATTACAAATTCTAAAGAGCATTTTCCAATGCTTAAGGAAAAAATGGATAATTTTGCTAAATTATCAAAACAACATCGACATGCAATTGATGCTATTAATAGTGTAGAAAATAACGAATTATATAATAGCAGTATTGATAATACAAATATTTACTTACAATATTTAAGAAAATACAAATTAAAGCTAAGTGCAATAATAGCTGGATGGTTATCAATTGATGCAATTATTCTAGGAGCCCTAATTTCAATATATTTAATAAGTGATAATATAGGTATTGGTTTAATATGTAGTTTAATTGCAAGTCCACCTTTTGCAATTTTTAATGTGGGTTTGCTAGATGAGCCTTTTTCTTTAAGTAAAATACTTAAATTAAAAATTAAAAAAGTTAAACAAATATTAAATAGAGAAATAGAAATAGAATCTAAAACAAATACTAAAGAAGAATCGTTAGAAGCGAAAACAGATGTTTATAAAAGCAGTATTATTAATTATATGAATACAATTATGAATGGCATTAATAAATTAAATAGTGATGATAGGCGTGAAAAACTCCTTGAATTAAGAACTATTTTAGATGATTATATGGATAAATGCCAAAAATTATCATTAAACAAAAAATCCGGCTTGACACTTACTGATAATGAACGAATGATAGCGGTAGCTACTTTAGATAAATTAACTACTTTAGAACTTGAAATTGCAGATAAACTTAAACATAAGAATGAAAGTAATAAAGTATTATCTGATGGATATGATTTAAAAGAAAAAATAGATAAATTCTTAGAAGTTGTAGGTAATGATGAAAAAGATTTAAGCTCTCATTCTAAACAAATACCAACTATGCAGCCATCAAATAGGAAATAGGAACTTTTATTAGTTCCTTTTTTATAATAAAATAATGTCAACTAATAAAAATTAAAATCAATGTCAAATACCATAATTCGACAAAACTTTACGCAACTTGACATATATTGACAAAAGATTTTCTTTTTATTTGTCGTAATTAATATTATAATTAAGATGCGTGGTAAAAAATAAAGGAGAGAAAATGAATAATAAAATACGCGTTTTTATGGTAGATGACAATCATAGTATTGTTAATGAAGTAAAGGAGTATTTTAGTAGTCACGTAGGTATTGAAGTAACTGGAGTTGCTTATGATGGTAAAGAAGCCTTAGATATATTATCTAAAAATTACCAAGATTATGATTTAATTCTTATGGATTTAATTATTCCTAAAATGGATGGATTAAGTGTCCTAGAAGAATTAAATAAAAAAGGAATTCATCTAAAAAGTATTATCGCAACTAGTATGAATTCTGTTGAAGTAATTAATAAATGTATGGAAGTAGGAGTTAATTATTATATGTTAAAACCATATAATATTGAATCTTTATCTAGTCATATTATGTCAATTGCTAAGTCTAATACATCTAAATTAACTGTCAATGATAAAGATTTAAAACAAGCTATAACTTCATTATTACATTCTCTAGGAATACCTTCTCATATTAAAGGTTATATGTATATTCGTGATGGTATTGACTTAATGTACAATAATCCATCAATGATAGGTGCTATAACTAAAGAGTTATATCCCGAAATAGCCGAAAAATATGATACTACATCTAGTAGAGTAGAAAGAGCAATTAGACATGCTATTGAAGTAAGTTGGAACAGAGGAGACTATGATGTAATGGAAGAATTATTTGGTAACTCAGTAGATTATGACAGAGCCAAACCAACTAATTCAGAATTTATTTCAACTCTTGCTGATAAACTTAGAATTGATGCTAATTTATGAATAAAAATTTAATATTATCCTCATTATGTACATAAAGTATACAAGGAGGATTTTTTAATGGATAAATGTTTTAATAATAGTGTTTGTAATATCTTAAAAGTAGCTGAAAAAGAAATGTTAGATTGTCACCATCCCTATGTTGGAACTGAGCATCTATTACTTTCTCTTTTAAAAAATCAAAACATCAGTAATATCTGTTATAGATTTAATTTAACTTACAGTAAATTTAAAAGTGAATTATTAAAAATAATGGGTAAAGCTAGTAAAAAAAGTGAAGTAATATTATATACTCCATTATTAAAATTAGTTATCGATAATGCTTATAATAAAGCCTATGATGATCATAAAGATATGGATGAATTTTATTTATTATCATCTCTACTTTCTGAACAAGATGGTATCGCTTTAAGAGTAGCTGGTAACATGGGAGTAGATTTAGATTCTTTAGTAAAAGAAATTAATAAACCAAGTCTTATTTATGAATTAGGAATTAGTTTAAATGATAAAGTTACTGATGGAGTATATTTAAGAGATAAAGAAATAAAAGAAATAATGGAGATATTACTTCGTAAAAATAAGAATAATCCATTATTAATCGGTCATGCTGGAGTAGGTAAAACTGCTGTAGTAGAAGAACTAGCTAGTAGAATAAAAAATGGTAAAGTACCAGAACCTCTAAAAAATTATGAAATAGTTCTAATTAATACTTCAACCTTAATCGCAGGTACTAAATATCGTGGAGAATTTGAATCAAGAGTAAATAACTTAATAAAAGAAGTGATTAAATGTAAAAATATTATTCTATTTATTGATGAAATACATACTTTAGTTAAAACAGGTGCATCTGATGGCTCAATAGACGCGGCTAATATCTTAAAACCATACCTTGCTAGAGGAGACATTAAAGTAATTGGTGCAACTACCATTACTGAATACAATGAATATATTAAAAAAGACCCTGCCTTATCTAGAAGATTTACTAAAGTATATATTAATGAGCCTAACTTAAAAGATATGGAATATATTATGAATAAACTAAAGAAAACCTATGAAGATTATTATCATTTAAAAATAGATAAAAAATCTCTTAATTACTTAGTAGATTTAACCAATAAATATTTACCTCATCAATATAATCCGGATAAATCTATTGAATTACTAGATACTGCCTGTGCTAAAAAAATCCTTGAAAATAAAGATAATATCCTAACTAAAGAAGATATCTATAACTCAATTAAAGAAAGAATTAATATCTCATCTATTGATGATAAAATATTAAATAATCTCTATAATGAATTAAAAGAAAAATATAATGAACAAAACTTAAAAAATATCATTAATATAATCAAAGATAATTCTCTAAATAAATATATGTATTTAAATGGTTATGATAATAAAGATAAAATTAAATTAATTGAACTAATCGCTAAAAAACTAAATATCAATAACTGTTTAATAGACTGTAAAGATTATACCGATGAATATAGTATTAGTAAACTATTTAACAATAATTATTTATACAATATATTAGAAGAACATCCTTATTCATTTATTATTTTTAATAATTATGATGAATCTAATAAAATAGTCTATAATATGGTAAATACTATGATTAATAATGGATATATAAGTAATAATTTAAATGAAAAACTATATTTAAATAATTCTATTATATTTATATTAAATAATAAAACAACTTCACCAATTGGCTTTAATAGTCTTTTATTATCAAATTAAAAATGATAAAATAATACTAGGTGATGTAAATTGGAAACTAATGAAGAGCTATCAACTAAAATATCTAAAAATGAAGAAAGAAAAGACTCTATTATTGATAGACTAAGTTCTTTAGAAGAATTAGATGTAATACAGGAATATATTAAATTACAAAATGAATTAGAAAGTATCAATAGGTTAAATAAACATTTAAAAATTGAAGCTGAAAAAAGAAAAATGGAAGAATGTGATCACTTATTAGTAATAACATCTAAAAGTGAAGAAGATGAATTATCAGGTAGAGAAGTTGTTGTATGTTGTTTAAAGTGTGGTTTAACTAATGGAAGTAAGAATGTAAGTGGTATAGTACCATTATCCGAAATGAAAAGAATTCTTCACGAAACAACCAAAGCTAAATTTGCTTATGATAAAGAAGTTACTGACTTAGAATACGCCAAAAGAAGATATAATGAACTTGCAAAAGAATCTTTAAGTGAAGACAATATAATTAATATATTATCTGATTTAATCAAAAAGAGACAAGAAAATAATAAGAGTTTAAGAGGAGAGTAGTATGAAGTTTTATAATACATTAACTAAAAAGATCGAGGAGTTTGTTCCTCACTATGAAGATAAGGTAACATTTTATACCTGTGGACCAACTGTTTATCATTATGCTCATATTGGTAATATGCGAAATTACATTGGCCATGATATTTTAGATAAAACTTTAAGATATTTAGGATATAACGTAATTAGATGTATGAATATTACTGATGTTGGTCACCTAACTAGTGATTCTGACTCTGGCGATGATAAAATGGTTAAAAGCGCCAAAAAAGAAAATAAAACTGTTTTAGATATTGCAAGATTTTACACTGAAGCTTTCTTTAAAGACTTTGAATCTTTAAATTGTAGAGTCCCTGAAATTATAAGTCCAGCTACAGACAATATAGATACATATATTGAAATAATAAATACGCTTTTAGAAAAAGGTTATGCCTATAAAGCCGGGGGTAATGTTTATTTTGATGTATCAAAATTAGCCGATTATTACCAACTTACTAACCATAAAGAAGATGAAATGGTTGTTGGAGTAAGAGAAGGAGTAACATTTGATGAACATAAACGTAACCAAGCAGATTTTGCCCTATGGTTTACTAAAAGCAAATTTGATTCGCAAGAATTAAAATGGGATTCACCATTTGGAGTAGGATATCCTGGTTGGCATATTGAATGCTCTGGCATTTCAATTAAGAACTTAGGGGAATACTTAGATATCCATGGTGGTGGAGTAGATAATATTTTCCCTCATCATACAAATGAAATTGCTCAATCAGAAAGTTATTTAGGTCATAAATGGTGTTCTTATTGGTTTCATAATGAACATTTAATGGATGAAACAGGTAAAATGAGTAAATCTAATGGAGCAATCTTATCTGTATCTTTATTACAAAAGCAAGGATATAATCCTCTAGCATTTAGATTTATGTGTTTAAATAGTCATTATCGTAAACAATTGGTTTTCTCTTATGAAGCTCTAGATAGTGCCACTATTGCCTATAATAAACTTAAAAATAAAGTATCTCTTTTAGATGATGAAGGAGACTTAGATGAAGGAGCTTTTGCTGAATATAATGATAAATTTATTGAATACTTAAGTAATGATTTAAATACAGCTAATACTATAACTTTAATATATGACTTACTTAAAGATGAACAAGTTAATAATCATACTAAAATAGATTTAATAAGATCATTTGATAAAGTATTAAGTTTAGATCTACTTAAAAAAGATGATTATGTAAGAGAAGATCATGATGCAATAATGAAACTTATTAACATTAGAAATGAAGCTAAAAATAAAAAAGACTTTGAATTAGCAGACTCTATTAGAGATGAATTATTACAAAAAGGTATAATGTTAATTGATACAAGAGAAGGTACTACTTATAAAGAGGTCTAAATGGATTTATTATATATATTAATGTTCTTATTACCATTACTTGCTCAAATTTATGTATCTAGTACTTATCAAAAATATAATAAAATAAAAAATAGATGTAATCTAACTGGATATGATATGGCTAAAATGATTTTAGAACGTAATGGGTTAGGTAATTTATATATTGTTGAAACTAAAGGGACAATGACCGACCATTATGATCCAAAAAGAAAAATTGTTAAATTATCAACTGATGTTTATAACGAAAATGCTGTTTCGTCTATTGCGATTGCAGCCCATGAATGTGGACATGCTATTCAAGATAAAGAAGGATACACTTTCTTAAAAATTAGAAGTTCTATTTATCCTATAGTAAATTCTGCTACTAAAATAGCCTATGTAGTTCTAATAATTGGAGCATTATTAGAATACTATGATTTAATTATGGCTGGTATTTTATTAGTAGGAACAAGCTTAGTATTTCAGTTAGTAACTTTACCAGTAGAAATAAACGCATCAAGAAGAGCTTTAATTGAAATGGAAAAATGTGGTATTTTAAAAGAAGACACTGATGGAGTAAAAGTAATGCTAAAATCAGCTGCTTTAACTTATGTAGCTGCAGTTTTATCTAGTGCTTTAGAAGTATTTAGGCTATTAATGATATTTGGAAGAAGACGCGATTAACAAACAAAAAGAAGATTCATTGTAATCTTCTTTATTCATTTGCTTTCATTTCAAATAAGATATCTCTAAGTTGCATAGCTCTTTCAAAGTCTAATTCTTTAGCAGCTTTACGCATTTCAGATTCAATTTTTAATATCGCATCATGTTTTTCTTTCTTAGATAGTTTTTCGGTTGTTTCTTCTTTAACTTCATTACTTATTAAATCTCTAATTTCTTTAATAACTGTTTTTGGAACTATACCATGTTCTTCATTATACTTCATCTGTAATGATCTTCTACGAGCAGTTTCCTTAATCGCTTTATCCATTGATTCACTAATTTCATCTGCATACATAATAACATGACCATTTTGATTTCTAGCGGCTCTACCAATCGTTTGAATTAAAGATCTATCACTTCTTAAGAAACCTTGTTTATCAGCATCCATTATCGCTATTAAACTAACTTCAGGTATATCTAAACCTTCTCTTAATAGATTAATACCTACTATTACATCATACTTACCTAATCTTAAATCTCTTATAATTCTAAGTCTTTCAAAAGTTTTAACTTCGTTATGTAAATAAGCAACTTTCATATTAATACCCTTTAAATAGTTAGTTAATTCTTCTGCCATTCTAATAGTTAAAGTTGTAATTAAAGTTCTTTCATTTTTTTCTATTCTATTATTGATTTCTCCAATTAAATCATCTATTTGTCCCTCAGTAGGTTTAACTTCAATAGTAGGATCTAATAATCCAGTAGGTCTAATAATACTTTCTACAACCTCACCATTAGTTAAAGATAATTCATAATCACCAGGGGTTGCTGATATATAAATAGTTTGTTTTAATTTATCATTAAATTCATCAAACTTTAAAGGTCTATTATCTAAAGCACTAGGAAGTCTAAAACCATAATCAACTAGTGTTTGTTTTCGCATTCTATCACCATTATACATTGCTCTAACTTGAGGAAGAGTAACATGTGATTCATCTACTACTAACAAAAAATCATCTCCAAAAAAATCAATCAAAGTACTTGGAGTTTCACCTTCAGCTCGTAGTGCTAGATGTCTAGAATAATTTTCAATACCATGACAAAAACCAGTTTCTTTAAGCATTTCAATATCATATTCGCATCTTTCTTTAATTCTTTGTTTTTCTATTAATTTACCATGCTCTTCAAAATATTTAATTCTTTCATCTTTTTCTTCTTCAATTCTTTTAATCGCTTCTTTAAGTTTTTCATCTCCTGTAACAAAGTGAGAAGCTGGAAATATCGTAATGTTCTTTATATTTTGAATAATTGAACCAGTTAAAATATCAAACTCACTAATACGATCTATTTCATTACCAAATAGTTCAATTCTAATACCGTTTTTTCTTTCATTTGCAGGTACTATATCTATAATATCTCCATTAACTCTAAAAGTACCTCTATGAAAATCTAATTGACTTCTTTCATAAGTCATAGTTACTAATTTATCAATAATATTTTCTCTTTTTATTTTATCTCCAACTCTTAAAATAAGCATATTATTTTTATATTCTTCTGGTTCACCAATACCGTATATACAAGAAACAGATGCAACTACAATAACATCTTTATTATTAATTAATGCACTAGTAGCCCCATGTCTTAATTCATCAATTTCATCATTTATTGATGAATCTTTTTCAATATAAGTATCAGTTGAAGGAACATAAGCTTCTGGTTGATAATAATCATAATATGAAACAAAATATTCAACATGATTTTCTGGAAATAACTCTTTAAATTCAGAATATAATTGTCCAGCTAAAGTTTTATTATGAGCAAGAACTAGGGTAGGCTTATTAACTTCTTTAATAACATTCGCAATCATAAAAGTTTTACCAGTACCAGTAGCTCCCATTAATACTTGGCTCTTTTTACCTTCATTAATTCCTTTAACCAATTTATCTATAGCTTCTGGTTGATCACCAGATGGTTTATAATTTGATACTAATTTAAACATATAATCCTCCCATATATTTTGCCTTTTTTCTTAGTTTATTATACTTTAATAATGCCAAAAAATAAATAGCACATTCCATGCTATTTAATTATTAATTGAGTGATGAGCATAAGGCCCATTTTCACTTAAGGTATCAAAACTATATCCATTACTTGTTAAAGTACTTAGCATATCATCTAATGCATTAGCAGTAGCACTTTTAATATCATGCATTAAAACAACACATTTACTGCAGCTTTTAACGCCATTAACAACATTATTATATACCTTAGTAGAAGTAGGGTTAGCACTGGCATCACCACTTGATACATTCCAATCAAAATAATAATATCCATCATTAGTCATTTTATTAGATAGTTCTGTCATAATCCCTTTATTATAAGACTTACTAACTGTATTAGAAGAACCACCTGGGAATCTAAATAACTTAGTATATGATCCAGTATAATCTTTAATTATCTCATTCATTTTATTAAAATCATCTAAATAAGTATCTACACTTGTATAAACACTATACTTATGAGAATAAGTATGAACTGCTATTTTATGACCTTTGGTATATTCATCTTTAATTAAAGATAAATAGGATGGAAACTGTCCAGTAACAAAGAATGTAGCTTTAACATTATACTTATCTAAAATATCTAAAACCTTTTTAGTATTATAATTTGGTCCATCATCAAAAGTTAAATAGATTATTTTATTACTTGTTTTCTTACTTGGATCATATACATTTATAATTCTACTAATATCATTTTCTCCTTTAGTTTTATACACAATTTTATATTCTCCAATAGAACTTGTATCAACCCTTCCTGTTATACTTATTTCAGCATTTATTTTATTTCCACATCCATCAGTAAGATTAGCTCCAGACTCTTCATATTTCCCATTTAATGGAATACTTATATTACTCTTTCCAATTAAACTAAACTTATTTTTAGGTTTATTCAAATAATTAATTTTAATTTCCTTTATAGTGCTATTATTACTTGAATCACTTACCCTTAATATTAATTTATCATTTTCTTCATTAAGAGTTATTTTATTAGTAATATCTCCATCGTAATTATCACTAGCAATATATTTTAAATCAGTAGTTATTTTTTTATTACAATAATCTTTATTAACAGTGTCAGTATTAACATCTATAATTGGATTAGTAATATCAATAACATTAACACTTCTTTTAATAGAATAATCTTTTCCTCTATATTTAACAAAATATTTAATTTCATAATTACCTAATTTATTAATATCTAAATTACTATCTTTATTAAGTTTATATTTATCTTTACTTATTTCTTTATTTCTATTCTTTATAATAATTCCTGGATCATTATAACCAATATTTACTTCTAAAGTATCTGGATTATTACCATTTAATTCAATCTCAACTTTTTGATTAAATATAAAAAAATATACTAATCCAAATATTCCTATACAACCAATTACTGCTAATAAAACTACTACTTTTTTCATACTACCTCTATCATTATTATTATAGCAAATTAAAAGGAAAATAAATAGACTTAATTTCCTTTATTTAAAACTAATTCTTTATCTTTAATAGTATCATATAAACTAATAATCCCTTCATTAACACTCTTATTTAGTTTATTTTTATACCAATCTAAAGCATATCTTATTTTAGTTAAACTTTGATAATCTAATCCTTTAATACCAATGATATTTAAACATTCTTCTAAACTATTATTATTAATAGAGTTCTCAAAATCATTTATCTTTGTAATAAAAGCATTATCTTTAACATATTCATAATACATATAAATAGATAAAGCACAAGCTAAAGAATACCTTAAATTATTAAATATATTTTCTGCATCTTCTGTAAGTATACTTAAAACTTTAGTTAACATAGTTTCATAGCCTTCATCATTTAAATAATCTTCTTCATAATTAGATTTATTTAATTCTCCATATTTAACATAAATAGAAAACATTTTAAATAATGTATATGCTTCATCAATAAAAACTTCTAAATTAGCAAATGATTCATATCTAGCAAAACAAGCATCATAATTATATCCTAACTTTTCTAAGTAATCAAAAAACATTAATTCTTCAGTAAAAGATATACTTTCTGTTAATAAATAACTAATTTCACATCTATCTACATTAATAGGAATATTATGATAATGTCTTGCTTCATGTATCCAAGCTACTGAATTTAATAATAAATTAGAATCGTAAACATCTACCTTTTTACCATTTTCAAAGTAACTATTTCCTGATAATGACATTTTATATAATGTAAAAGTATCTCCATTATTTATATAATCATCTGGATTAATACTCTTAATATAAAAATCATTTAATACTTTTTTATCTAACCTAAAATCATAACCCATATATTTATAATAATCATTAATTAAGGATATTTTATCATCTTTATTCATTTTAGAAAGTCTATTATACTCTAATATTGGCACAACATCTTTAAAATATTCATATGTTTGTTCTTTAAGATATTTAGATAAAATATAAATATCATTTATTCTTTCAAAGAAAGTTGGTTTAGATTTAAAATATAATATAACAAGTTCGTTAAAATATTCATTTGTCAAATCTGTACATGTTATAGTTTTATCAGTTCCATTTTTTAATTCATTAATAAATGACTCTATAGATTCACTTACTTTACTAGAAAAATTATCCATATTTATATCAATAATTTCTAAACATTCTTCTAAAGATTTATCAAAATTATCTCTTAATTTATTAATCTTATCATAAAACTTATTATCTTTTAAATATTCATAATACATATAAATAGATAGGGCAAGAGCAAGTTCATAACGTAAAAAGAAATGAATAATTAAAGCATTATTACTATTATCTATAACTATTTTTTTAAAAAGATCTAAAACCCTATCATAATCACAATCATATCCATATAAAAGTTTATAATTATCCTTAGAAATATATCCCAATTTATCAAATAATAAAAATAATTTAATAATTGGATTAGCATCTATAATAACTCTATAAAGATTAGATAATTCAAATAATTTCATTTGATTTACATCCACACTATAACCAGTATCATCTAAATAATTTAAAAAGATAAATTGATCAGTAAACGCTAATGATTCTGTTAATAACTCTCTAGTATCACTTTTAGGTTTTATTATATCTATATAATGTGATAATTCATGAATCCAAATTGGACTATCACTTATTAAATCATTATCATAAATATCAATATAATATGTATCATCAAAATTTCCACATTTTCCTGAATAGTACGTATTATCACTTTTAGGTAAATCATCTTGACCACTAACTTTAATATTAACTATCCCATTATTTATAAGTTCATCTAAATCTAAATCAATACCCATTTTCTTATAAAAATTTTTAATTAATATAATTTTATCATTTAAATGAAACTGAGTTATTTTATTTATATCCATCACTTTTTTATTAGACGTAATAAAATCTTTAAGATGTACTTTCAAAAAATTATTTAATTTTAGAGCTTTATTTAGATATCTAAAAATATACTTATCTTTTTCATATCGATGAGCATAATATTCATTAAAAAAATTGTTAATAATTTCTTCTTTTCCCATAAGAAATTATTATACATAAAATCATTAAAAAAACAAGGATAAGCTTGTTAATCATTTAAATAAAATTCATAATATTCATCATAAGTAATACCTTCATTATATACTTTAGTAGCAAGTTCTACTCCTAAATATCTATAATGCCAAGATTCATAATCATAACCAGTTATATCTTCTTTGCCAAGAGGATATCTTAATATAAAACCATATTTATAACTATTATTAATCATCCAAATATAAGATTCTTGATCTTTAAAATTAATAGGATGATTATAATCAGCCACATCTATAGCAAGACCAGTTTCATGTTCAGAAGAACCAGCTCTTGCTGCATATGCATCAGCTGCTTTTTCTCCTTTAGAATTCTTTCTTTCATTCCATAATTTTTCTTGTGATTCATGAGTCCTGTAAGATGATAATATAACAATTGTATATCCTTCTTTTTTAGCATCATTTGCTAATTTTTTAAATGCTTCATAAGCTTCACTATTTAAACTCATACCTTCATAGGCATAAGTTGAACTTGCTTTAACAATATCTTTTACTTCATAATCTTTACTTAAAGAATGATATTTATTAACCAGCATTGCATTTCCTTTAGACGTATCAGTTTCTACCATATCTTTATAAAAATCTCTATCCCGATTAACATTCACTAAAGCAACTACATCACTTAAACTTTTATCTTTATTATTATCAATATAATTTAAATATCTATCTAAATTCTTTAACATAAAATATTTTTCTTTTAATAACTTAGGAATATTTTCATTATATTCTTTATTTAATAAATAAGCTAAAGCATGATCATCTAATTTACTAGTTAATATTTTAATTTCATCTAAATTATAATTAATTTGTAAAAACTTATATTCATATGTTTGATGATATTTATATGTTTTAATAGCGTTAATAGAAAATATAGTAATAACTACTAACCCAATAATTATAAATAAAAGTTTTTTCCCAAAACTTGTTAATTTAACCCTTTTTTTCTTCATATCTTCACCATAATAACTATATCAAATATTTTAAAGAAAAACTATACTTTTAATTAATTAAAAAATAAGATATAATTATAAAAGAATAGGGGAAGTAAATATGGATAAAATATTAATATTTGGTCATAAAAAACCAGATACTGATTCTATATGTGGTACGATTAGTTTAAGTTATTTAAAAAAAGAAATGGGGCTTTTAGTTGAACCTCGTATTTTAGGTGAAATAAATTCTGAAACTGAATTTGCTTTAAAAAAGTTTAATATACCAGTACCTAAATATTTAAATGATGTTAAAGTTCAATTAAAAGATATTAAGTATAAAAAGAATTGTTATGTATATGAAAATGATTCTATATATAATACCTATGAATATATTACAGATAAAAATATAAGTGGGATACCTCTAGTAGATGATAAAAAACATTTTACAGGTTATGTATCTTTAAAAGAAATAGCTCGTGAATTAATAGTAAATGATTTAAATAAATTAGATACTACCTTTGATTTAATAAAAGAAACTTTAAATGCCACTAAAGTATATAAATTTAATGAACAAATAACTGGTAATATAATGGCCGTAGCGCTTCCTTATCGTTTATTTATGGAAACAATAAAACTAGATGAAAATTCAATTTTAATCGTAGGAAATAGAGAACATATTATTGATTATGCTTTAAATAAAAAAGTAAAATTAATTATTATGATTAATAATGTTACCTTAACTAAAGAACAAGTATCTTTAGCTAAAAAGAATAAAGTTAATATTATAATTACCCCATATGATACATTTAAAACAAGTAAAATAATTACTTTATCTAATCCGATTAAAAGCATTCAAAGAAATACATCTGCAATATGCTTTGATCCTAATGATTATTTATCTGACTTTTTAGATGCAGCCAAAAAATATAAACATACTAATTACCCAATTGTAGATGGTAAAGGCATTTGTCATGGAATGTTAAGAGTAATAGATACTCATGAGTATACTAAAAAGAAGGTTATTCTAGTCGATCATAATGAACCAGATCAAAGTGTTGATGGACTATCTGAAGCTAATATCTTAGAAATAGTAGACCATCATAATATTGGAAATATTAATACTTATATTCCAATTAATTTTCGTAATATGTCAGTAGGTTCTGTTAATACAATAATATATACTTTATATGAAGAACAAGGCATTAAAATACCCCAAAACATCGCAGGTGTTATGTTAAGTGGTATTATATCAGACACACTTTTACTAGCAAGCCCAACTACAACTAGTTTAGATCGCACAGTAGCTACAAAATTAGCTAAATTAGCCAAAGTAGATTTAAAAAAATATGGAGTAGAACTACTATCTAGTGGAGTAAGTATAGATGGACTTAGCACTTTAGATGTTATTTATAAAGATTTTAAAAGTTATAATATTAATGATACTAGATTCGCAGTAGGCCAAGTATTTACAACTGATTTTAAAATATTTGATCAAAAGAAAGATGAATATATAGATGAACTTAATAAAATATCTCAAAACTATAATTATAAAGTATCAGCTTTATTTATAACTAATATCATCTCTAATAATTCATATATATTATTTAATGATAGTGCTAAAGATATCTTAGCAGATGCTTTTAATAATAAAAACTTAGAAGAAGGAACTATCTTAAAAAGATTAGTATCAAGAAAAAAACAAATAGTACCACCAATAATGGAAGTATTGGAAAGGTAAATACAGTATCAACTATATTGCAAGTAAATGTTTAAATTGTAGATATTTAATTGAATGTTTAACTCGAATATATTATTATGCTAATTCTATTAAATTACACTGATAATATAACTGATGAATTAGTAGAAGAAGCACTAGAAAATTTTTTAGATTAATTCTAATTATATCCTTCTAATACATATAATTAAAATTTGAAATATTTACAAGCTTTTATAAATTAATCCTCTTTTTTGGATTAAAAATAATTATAATAATAACCATTCTTAGTTTTATCAGCTAAATCTAGAGCACCAACTCTTTTCTCCAGGCAATATAGTGCTCTAAATGAATATCTTTAATCTTTAACTCGTAGAATTCACTTAATTCTTTAATATTTACTCTATAAGATCTTAAAGTAGTTCTCTTAACTTTATCTTTCTTATATTTATAAAACTCTTCAAATAATTGTTTAAATGTCATTCCGGTAACATTTATTTCCTTAGTTTCATATCCAACCAAGAAATCTCTTTCAGCTTTTAAAGCCTCATTCCTAGTCATATAACTTTTTGACATATAAGGTTTAGTTCTTCCATCAACCTTAATCTTATCGTAAAAATACCATCTTCTACCATCTTTGGTAGCTTTTTCTTTTGGTAATTGTCGTACAGCCATTATATATACCTCCTTATCGTGCTATACTTTGAATTACCTCTTATACAACTCTAATATAGCACATTAATTAAAAAAGTCAGGATTACCTGACTATATTAATTTTCTTTTATTTAAATTTTTTCAACAAAAAAATTAGGCGTGTACCTACTTAATAAATATAGAAATTAAATATCTATTTCTTTGCTTTTAACACACTTCCTATATAATCACGAAATTTAATTATCTCTTCATCATCTAGAGTAAAAGAATAATAATCACATCCAGCGATACCTTCTAAATTAATAAATATTTTGAATTCTACTAAATGAGCATGATTATCATCATCAGATTTATATATTTCAAATTCTAAATCAGGTTCAGTAAACCACAAGTTTTTATTTTCCGATAACTCGTTTTTTAAACACTTATTTAAAGTATGATATAATTTCCATAATTCTGATTCTAATAAGCATTCACGAGTCTCATTATAATTAAAATATTTATTTTTAATGTTTAATGAAACAACATACCAATCACACCATGGTTCATCTTTTGTATACGAAGAACCTTTTTTAATTTCTATTTTAGAAACATCATAGTCTTCTAAGTTAAAATCCATAATATCACCGCATTTATATAATTATTATAACATAGAATTTCATTTATTTAATCTAATTATTCGTTCAAGTCTATCAATATCTATTTTTAAAGCATCAACAACAGCTTGCATAGGTAAGTCGTTTCCAGGAATAAAATATCCTTCATTAATTAAAATTGAAGTCTTTTTTTGGCTTTTTTACCGACATTTTTCCGATGCTTTGCCGACATTTTTTCGATATTTTCCATACATTTTGCTAACATTATAGTTTAACTTCCTATATTATCATTATACAAAAAGCTAACATTCCTTTCAATAATCTTAATACGTACTTTTTCCGTACCTTTTCCGTATTTTTTAAATATCAACATATCTAATTATTCCTATTTTGCTATATTTTATCATGTATACAGATATTTACAAGAGGGTTTTGATGTACCCGCTTAGGGGTGCATTTTTTGCTTTAAACCCTTATTTTATATGGGCTTATTAAAAAAATGTGAAATTTTAAAAATTATTATTTAAAAATTATTGTCAAGAATGCCGAAAAATCTGGTAAAATTATATTATAAGTACTGTTCAAAATCATATATTATATGATATACTGTCTATAGAGGATAGATACAGTGGTGATTAATTATGAAAAAAATTAGAGTTTTTGAGACATTTTCAGGAATTGGTGCACAAAATAAGGCATTAAAAAATATCGGACTTGATTATGAAGTAGTAGCAACGAGTGATTGGTTCATTGATGCAATTTTAGCGTATGATGCTATACATTGCAAAGACGAAAAAATTAGCGTTCCTTCATATGAAAAACAAATAGAGTATTTATCAAAATTTACATTTAGTGGTGATTCAGTTAAGCCTTATCGTAATTTGATGAAAAAAAGTAAAAAGGAAATAAAAAAATTATATATTGCAAATAAACGAACAAAAAATCTCGGATCAATAACAGAAATTACTTCAAAGGTTATACCTGACCATGATTTGTTAACATATAGTTTTCCATGTCAAGATTTATCTACTGGTGGAAAGACACGAGGAATGAGCAAAGGATCTGGAACTAGATCTGGCTTGCTATGGGAAATTGAAAGAATACTTGGTGAGTTAAATAATGAAGGTAGACTTCCAAAATATTTATTGATGGAGAATGTTAAAGCAATCTTAGCACCATCAAACAAAAAAGATTTTGAAATGTGGAAAAATTTTTTAGAGGATCTTGGCTATAAGAATGAAGTTATGGTATTATCAGGAATATATTTTGGAGTGCCACAAGATAGGGCAAGATGCTTTATGGTTAGTATCCTTGGAAATAAAAAACCAAAAATTGAAAAACGTTTAAAGAAAAATTTATATCCAGCAAGTGACATAAAAAAGTTCTTAAAAACGGATTATACAAATAAGACATATAAAAAAGAAGCTGATGAAGCACAATTACCTCGAACTAGATCTAGAGAACTAATGTGGAATATTAATAAAAGGGATGTTGAAAATTTAACTTATTTTAACACGATTACATGCAATATGGATAGACAAAACAATGCTGGCATGATATTATATGATGGACCAAAAGGGAACTCTTATCGTTTATTGACAGCACGTGAAGCATTTTTACTGATGGGATTTTCTGAAGAAGACTTTGAGAATGTAAAAAAGCTTGGATTAAGTTATAGAAAAATGATTAAATTAGCTGGTAATTCAATTGTTGTACCTGTTTTAGAAGCAATATTTAAAGTAATGTTTGAGGAGAAATAAGATGGATAAAGTAGTTCTGCCAATTGATAAAAAATCTTTATTTTTGAATATATTTAATGATAATGAATATGGGCATACTGCAACTGTATCAACTCCAATTAAGCAAGGAAATTCTACAAATGAAAAATTAGCTCAAATATTCAAAGTTCCAAAACAAATAGATTTTAATGCAAAACCATTATTGGTTGATGAATTAATAAAAAACTCTAAATCTAAAATAAAAATTAATAATGTGTTTTTGTTTGATAAGATTGCAGTAAATGGTGAACTAATCGAAACTGGAAAAATTTTATATTGCATGTACATTAAGGAAGAAGTAGATTCCTCCAAAGCACAATATGGAAGAATCAAACTTCATTATCCATTAGGATTAAAATATGAAGATAGTGACATTGATATAGACAATAAATATATTATTAATCTTATTTCAAAGAAAGTATTTAATTACGCTTTTATAGTAAATAGTTTTGAATATAACTTTGATAATGATATATTGAATTTTAATATAACAATTATTGGGGAAAACAAAATACCATACTCAAAAGTTTTTATCAATAATAAAGGAACAGGAAATAAATTTAATAGTATTTTTAACGAATTTGCTGAATCTTATGATATGGAAATTATCTCATTAAGACAAAAATTTGGACAAGAAATTGGCCCCGATAATTATTTAGAATACATGGAGATGGCAAAAGATAAAGCATTGGCCGAAGCAGAACTATATGCTAGAAAAAAATATAAAAATGATGTAACTAATATATCGTTACTATATCCTTATTCGTTATACGATTTTGAATGCAGAGAAGGATATAATACCAAATATTATTTAGTATTTTATACTACATCTAATAATGAATACTTTAATATATCGTCAAAAAAACTTAAATTCATTAATGATTTTAAAAATAATGTAGAAATATTAGTAATGACAAACATTTTAAATGAGCCCAAAATATCAAAGTATAATGTAGAGCAAATACTGACATTTTCAAAAAGTATAAATTCAGTAATGCTTAGAAAGGAGTAATCTATGGGAAAGTATATTACACAAATTCCACCAGCTAAATCATTAATTAGTGGAATAAGATCAATTGGATATAGTTTTGCGTCTTCTGTTGCAGATATTATAGATAATAGTATTACAGCAAAGGCCTCTGAAATAAATGTATATGCTGATCCGTTAGATGAACCATATTTCGTGATCTTGGACAATGGGCTAGGAATGAATTATGATGAATTAAAAAACGCAATGACATTTGGCTCAGACAGAAGTAACAAGATAGATAATGAATTAGATTTAGGAAGATTTGGTCTTGGATTAAAGTCAGCATCTTTATCACAATGTCGAAAAATGACGGTTATTAGTAAGGAAAAAGATAGTATAAATGGTATGTGTTATGATTTAGAAATAATTGAAGCCCAAAATGATTGGGTGCTTGAAGTACTAGATGAAAATGAAGTAAAAAGAATGCCATGTTTTGAACAATTAAATAAATATGAGACTGGAACATTAGTTATTTGGCAGAATTTTGACAAATTAGATGCATTAGCCACTAATTTTGTAACCTCTTTTAGAAATGCGGTTGCTGATGCAAAGAAACATGTTGAATTAGTATTTCATTATTATTATGATTCAGTTAGCATTTTTTTCAATAATGATAGGATTGAAAAAAGGGATCCATTTTTAATTAATTCAGCTCCTAGACAGCAAACCGGTAGGACAGATCCTATAATAATGAATGGTTCAATTATTACAATTACACCTTATACGCTACCTTTTGCCAACACCTTAACACAAGAAGAAAAAAAATTATTGGGGAATACAAATATATATGATGAGCAGGGCTTTTATATTTACAGAAATAAAAGACTTATAATTTGGGGAAGTTGGCTCCATATGAATGTTAGAAGTGAGTTAAGCAAATTGGCTCGTGTTAAAATAGAGATACCTTCTACACTGGATAAAGAATGGAGCTTAGATGTAAAAAAATCAACTGCAAAAATTCCGGACAAAATAAAAGATCAGATAAAAGCTTCTCTTGAGGACTCAATACACAGAAGTAAAAGAACAACAAGATTCAAAGGAGTAAAAGAGCAGCAATTTGAAGACAAGGTGTGGAATAGAATAAATTTAAGAGACGGTTTTGTTAAATATGAATTGAATAAAGATAATCCATTATACAAATTGTTATCAGAAAATCTTTCAGAAACAGATAAAAGATTATTGGATTCGTTTATATTTCAAATTGAGACTGGATTACCAAAGTATTCAATACAAAATGACACTCTAGATGATTTGAAAATTGTAAATGATAGTGATAGTAATACACCAGAAGAATTAATTGAGAGAGTATGCAAAGATTTGGAATGCGTACCGAGCTCCAAAAAAGAAGCAATATTGGATGAATTACTTAAAACAGATGTATATAAGAGTATTTCTGATAAAAGAGATTTAATAATTGAGAGGATTGGTGTTTATGTCTGATTTAGAAACAAAAGCATATAGAATGTTAAAAGAATTTTTAAGAGGAGAGAATAAGTCTATAGAAAAAATAAGGGAGGCTATTGATACAATATTAGAAATGAGTATTTTCAAAGAATCAAATATAGAAGATATCAAAAATACCATATATGATGAATATATAACTAATATTGGAATTGTAAATCCTGATGCAGAATTTCTTGTTAAAGATAAAGACTTCAATAATTGGATGAAATTATCCAATGTTTCTACAAATTGCTTTGATAGATATATGGACTATTTAAGGGACATGGATTTTCCAGAAGACTCAATAGAAAAAATGACTAAGGCAACAAATGATATACTAGCTAGATGTGCTGATCCCAATAATTTAAATGACCATAAGAACTCTAAGAAAAAAGGCTTGGTAATGGGAGATATTCAATCTGGAAAAACTGCAAATTACACTGCTTTAATAAATTTGGCTGCTGATTATGGATATAAAGTTATAGTACTACTAGCTGGTATGACAGATTCTTTGAGAGAACAGACACAGAAACGTATTGATTCAGGATTTATTGGCGCCAAGAGTGATACCATAAGTAGTTCGATAATAAATTTTGTAGGCGTAGGAAAAGAAGAAAACAAGTATTATGCCATTCCTTTAACTAATGTTAATTCAGATTTTGGTAAAGTGGTTAGAGAAAATCAGAATACCAATTCTAGCGATTTTAATAAACCACTAATATTGGTTATTAAGAAAAATAAAAGTGTGTTAACACAGGTTAAAGATTATTTAAAACCAGGAATTCATGGAATTACTTCAGAAAATATTTTAATTATTGACGATGAAGCTGATAATGCTTCTGTTAATACCAAAAATAGTGATGATCCATCAATTATTAATAAGTTAATTCGAGATTTATTTAATAATTTTACTATCGCTTCATATGTTGGATTTACAGCAACACCTTTTGCAAATATATTTATAAATCCATATGATGATGATTTTAATAAGGATTTATTTCCATCAGATTTTATCGTTCAATTAAAAGAACCTTCATCATATTTTGGAGCAAATAAGGTTTTTAATAATCTTGGAAGTATTGATGAGCCTAAATATAAGCATATAGAAATACTAGATCCGCATGAAAAAAACTTTCTACTATTAACACATAAAAAAGATGACGAAATATTTAGTGTTCTACCTGATAGTTTAAAGAAAGCAATAAATGATTTCATAATTGTAAATGTCATTAGAACATTAAGAGGGAAAGAATTTAAACATAGAACCATGATGATTAATATTTCTCGTTTTAATGCAATCCAATATAAAATATATGATAAAATCAATGATTATATTGATTTGATGAAAAATACCATATCGCAAACTTATAAATCAGATTTTAATAATTTTATTAGAGATCCTTATATGAATGATTTATATGAAGAATATAATGATGAATTTTTCTCTGAAATAAGAGAAGAATTTACATGGGATCAAATTCAAGAAGGTTTAAATAACGAGATTCAACAATTTATAGTTACAGTAGTAAATAATAACAATAAGAAAAATAGATTTAATTATGATAATTATGAAAAAGAAGGAGCTAGAGTAATTGCGATTGGAGGATTTATTCTATCGAGAGGTCTTACTTTAGAGGGATTAATGATAAGCTACTTCAATAGAAAAGCCAATGCTTATGACACAGTATTACAGATGTGTAGATGGTTTGGGTACAGGCCAGGATATGAAGATTTATGCAGAATATATATGACTCAAGAAAATATTGATAATTTCGAGGATGTAATAGATGCCGTATCAAATTTAAAAGAGCAATTTAAACAAATGGATGTAGAAAATAAAACACCAGAGGATTTTGGATTAATGGTAAAACAATCGCCAGCTAGATTAAATATGCAAATGTTTATTTCGAGTGGAGAAGAGCTTGAAAAATTTGAAAAGATGGGGATTACTGCTAAGAACAAAATGAAAAATACCGAGGAAAAAATAATAACACTCAATTATAGTGGAATTGCTACTGATACATCAAAGCTATTTAATGATAAAGCAAAAAATGAAGAAAACAAAAATACAATCGATTTATTATTTAAAAGTTTAAAAGATAAAGAATTAAATTTAGAGTATGTTAATGGTAGATTAATGGTTCAAAGAATACCGAAAGGCATTATTTCTGATTTTATTAACAAATTTAAACTACCATTTCTAAATAAGAGTTTTGATACAGAGAGTTTATCAGAATATATCAAGAATTCTGTCTTCATGCCAGAATGGGATTTAGTTATAGCAACTGGTTCTAAGAATGATAATGATTATTGGAACTTCGAAGACTATAATATACCAGTTGTAACTCGTTCGTTTGATATGAATTATTCAGATAACATAATACGTATTTCTGGAAATAAAAACAGATTGTATGAACCTGGTATTTTTAATAGTGGTTTGAATGATGAACAATTATCACAAGCAAATATGAACATGGTTTATCATGAAAGAAAAAATCTTATTGCAGAAGACTATTTAAATATTCAAAGGCGCCCATTATTGGTAATATACCCAATTAGGTTAAAAAAGAAAAAGAATTCATCAATCAATGATTCTGAAATGAGAGCAATTAGTAATTTTAATAATGGAACTCCATTGTTCGGAATTGCCTTAGGTTTTCCTGGCATTAAAACAAACGAAAGAGTTAGCTACAGACTAAATAAAGTTAAGATTGAGCAATTATCTCTTGATTTTGAATATGAGGAGGAATATGATCCTAATGAAGATTAATTTTGAAGATAAATTTAAAGAACTAAACGCAATTAGCGATATATTAAAAAAGGTTGAAAGTAATAATAAAGTAAAGATTTTTTATGGTTTATCGAAAGAAGGTAAAAAAAGATTAGCATTTTTATCAACAATTGTTCCTAGTCAAATAGAATCTACAAAAATGATAAGTGTTAGTTATTATAAAGATAATGAAAATTCAAATTGGTTAAGTTTTGATCTAGAAAATAATAACTATTCCAATTTATTCTATACTTTTTGTACAGATATGGTTAATTCATTGAGTGGATTAAATGATGAAAAAGAAGAATTAGAATATTTAAAACAAAGATTTTATAACTGGAAAAAGATGTTTCAAAATATTTCTACTAAAGAATTATCAGAGGAAAAAGAGCAGGGAATATATGGAGAATTGTATTTTTTGTACAAGTATATGATTCCCAAATATGGTGTAGAGAAATCTATTTTATCATGGGCAGGGCCACATAAATTTAATAAAGACTTTTCAATTGACGAAACTTGGTACGAAATTAAAACATCAAGTGTTAATGCTAATACAATTGAAATAAGATCAATTAATCAATTAGATTCAGATGTTGATGGTTTTCTAACTGTAGTTAAAGTTGAAAAAATGTCTATGGAATATAGAGGAGAAATGTCATCTATTTTTGAATTAATTCAAGCTATCATGGGTGAAATTACGAGTATTCAAATTCAAGATGATTTTCTCAATAAATTAATTGAATTAGGTGTTGGACCTGAAAATAATTTTGGCTCACGCCGCTATGACACAAAAAATATATTATTATATAGTGTGTCAGATAAATTCCCTAAGCTTACAAGAAAAAATATAACATTCACTGAAATAGAAAATGTTACTTATACTATTAATCTTTCACAAATTGATAGATTTAAGGTGGAGGAATTATGATAAGTTTAGAAGAATTTAGAGAGGATTATATAAATGAAATTAATTTAACAGCTATTGAAAATAGCGAGCATCAACCAGATGCTTTCATAGATGAAATGTCTGAAACGCTTATAGAAGACTTTTCCATAATTAATGGCTTGGACAGATGCTTTTATTCATTTAATAAAGGAACTAAGGCTTTCAAAAATATGCAAATTGATGGTGGCTTTTTAGATCTTCCAGCAAATGTTATTGATTTATTAATTGCAGATTATAATCCTGGAGACGTAACAACAATAACTAATGAATTCATTAATTCAAAGTCACAATTGATGATTAATTATTTTGAAAACGTGCTAAAAGGCTATTTTACAAATGCGGAAGATAGTAACGAAGCGGTTCAACTAGCGTATAGTATTTTAAATAATTTAGATTCTATAAATAAAATTCACCTAGTTATTATATCTACTAATAAATTAAGTACGAGAGTTAAAACAATAGATTTTCCTGACTTTATTTATAATAATAGAAAATTTAAAGTTGAATTAGACGTTATTGATATTCAAATGATATATAATTCCAGATTAAAAGATTTTAAAAAAGAGCCAGTTGTTATAAATACTGCTGATTTTGGATTAAATGGTATTCAATGTATAAAAGCTGATATTGGTACCAGCGATTATGAAGCCTACTTAGCAATCGTGCCAGGTAAGTTTTTATGTGATATATATGAAAAGTATGGCCCTAGATTATTGGAGTCAAACGTTAGATCATTTTTAAATGCTAAGGGAGCTGTTAACAAAGGCATTCGTGGGACAATATTAAATGAGAGAAATAAATTTTTTACATATAATAACGGAATTTCAACAGTCGCAAAAGATATTAAGACTAAAATCATTCCTAATGAAGGATTGTATATAACTGAATTTAATGATTTTCAAATAATTAATGGTGGGCAAACAACAGCATCTTTAGCATCGGCTGATATTAGAGATAAAGCGCCACTAGATAATATTTATGTTCAAATGAAATTAACTATTGTTAAAGAGGATGATCCTGAATTTGTTCATAATATTTCAAAATATGCTAATAGCCAAAATAAAGTAACTGCGGCAGATCTTAACTCTAATCATCCATTCTATATAAAAATGGAAGAATTTTCTAGAAAAACATTTGCACCACCTGTTAATAATCAACCATACCAGACACTATGGTTCTTTGAAAGAGCTCGTGGACAATATGATCAGCCAAAAATGAGTATGACTAAAGCAGAACGTGAAAAATATACTAAGCTAAATCCAAATAATCAAAAATTTACTAAAACTGATTTAGCTAAATATTTAAATTCAGCTGCTATGAAGCCATATGCCGTTTCAAAGGGTGCACAATTGAATTTGATTGATTTTCAAACCGATTTAGAAGCGCAGTGGAATAAAGATAAACTTTCATTTAATGAATTGTTCTACAAAGATTTAATTTCTAAGGCAATCCTATTTAAAACAATAGAGAAAGTTATTTCTGAACAGGATTGGTATATAGAGAATAAAGCATATAGGGCTCAATTAGTAACATATTCATTTTCAAAATTAATTTATGAAGTTAAAAAGAATGGTAATATGGAATTGGACTATAAAACAATATGGGATAAGCAAAGTGTACCAGACTATATTATTGACGAAATAATTAACATTTCAAAACTATGCTTTGATGCATTTAACGACCCTAATAGAACATTTAATAACATTGGTGAATATACAAAAAGAAAAGATTGCTGGACTATCATAAAAGATAAGACTTATACATTATCTGAAGATACTATAGATTCACTAATATCAAAAGAAGAGAAAAAAATAGAAGCTATTAGCGCAAAAAAAGATGAGAAATTAAATAATTCTGTTATGCAGGAAGTTGAAATATTTCAACTTGGTATAGATTATTGGAATAGGGTTAAGCAATTAGGTATTGAACAAAATATTTTGAATGGTAGAGATATAGAATTTATAGATTATGCAATTAAATATTGTAATGGATTAGTAATGGGAATGTCACCTGCACAAACTAAAATTATTTTTGAGATAAAAGACAAATTAGAACAGCATGGAATAAAATAAAAAAGGAAAAACTTATCGTTTTTCTTTTTTCATTTATATATAATATCATCAGGCCTTATGTTACTTTTATAATTATTATATTGTTCATCTAGATTATTTAAGTATTCTTCTAATTTGTTTAAGTCCTTTGAACTGTCTAGTATATATTTATTTGTTAGTTGAGCAATTTTATTTCCATTGATCATTATTAGTGGATATTGATCTTCCAGAATCTCTTCTTGTGTTTGTTGTGAAAAAGTGGAGTTTGTAACAAAAACACCAACATAATTCCTTTTTAATTTTGCAATTGTTCTCGCTATATCTTTACTATTTATGGTTTCATTTTGACATTTTGCTTGACCTATTACTACCATTTTAATCCCTGACAAATCTTGACCAATATCAATTCTTGTTATAAAATCTATTCCTTTGTCGCCAGAGCCTTTAGTTATGTAGCCTTCTAAATATTTAGTATTATTTTCCATAAAGAAAAATTGAGTAATTTGTAAAGCAAATAGTTCAAATTGTAATTTTTTATTTTTATAATGTTCTTCAATAATTCTAATAATTTTATCTTCAAACGAACCACTAATTGCTTTTTGGTCTTTTTCCTTAATTATTCTTGATTTTAATACATGTCGTCTGACTTTTTCAATATTATCATTGCCATTTTTGACCCAATATTTCCATGATAAAGGTGCATTTTGGTTTGCTTCTTGTATTGATAATCTGTTATTACATCTATCAGATATCCATTCCCAATCCAATTGATTATTTTCGTTTGATAAGTCTAGAATACAAAATTCAAATTCGAAATTTGTAAATTCCTTATTGTCAGTTTTTTGCGTTACTAAGTTAACCTTCTCAATTACACCAAATCCATGAAATTGTAGATATCCCATTTTAATTCTTTCAAAAAAAACTATTGGAACTGCTTTTTCTCTTTCTTTGACATCATTCGAGCTATGTTTTTTCCATTCGTCCATTAGGATTTTATTTCCACTTGCAGTTGATGGATTAATATTATTGCTTTTACAATCACCATAATATATTACAATACCATTGTCTGGATCATATCTATCTTTCCATGGCGTATTTTCTGTTCCGGCCTTGTGTGGCGAACTTGAAATAATTATGATTGGGTCTCGATCTCCGTCAATTGCAATAATTTTTTTTGCTTTATGTATTCCTCGTTCAAATCTAAATGTTGAATCTAAATTTTTTGATTTTGTATAATAAATAAAGTTCTTAGTACTATCTATAAATTCTTGAGTATCTGTGCTATAATCATTTGATAATCTAAATATATCACCAATTCTTAATTTCATAGTATTACACCTCTATAGATATTATACTATAAAACTTATTCATTTTTTGTATTTTTCTTTTTTACATTTACTTTTACATTTCCTATTATATAAACTTTGATAAACTATGATAAATTAATAAGACTTGCAAAGCCGTATTTTATAAGGAGTTTAAATTTTTGTATAAGAGATAATTCATGCGGGGAGCGGACCCCATGAAGAGATCACCACATATCACTCATTTTTTCATTTGTTATACATATAATTTCTTGGAGGGACTATGGAATTATATGGACTAACTGATGAAGAAGTAAAAGTAGCACGTGAAAAATATGGTAGTAATGAAATAAAACAGACAGAAAAGAATTCATTTATTAAACGATTTATTGAAGCTCTAGGAGATCCCATGATTAAAATACTTCTAATTGTTTTAGGAGTAAAACTAGTTTTTTTATTTGCGGATTTTAATTGGTTTGAAACATTAGGTATTTTAATCGCAATCTTTTTAGCTTCTTTTATATCCACTATAAGTGAATATGGTAGTGATAAAGCCTTTCAAAAATTATTAGAAAAAAACAATCAAAAATTATGTAAAGTTAAGCGTAATAACACACTTAAAATGATTAACATTAATGAAATAGTAGTAGGGGATATTATATATTTAAATGGTGGTGATTATATTCCTGCTGATGGAATAATAATAGATGGTCATATTTTAGTAGATGAATCTTCAATAAATGGAGAAAGCAAAGAAATATATAAAGCTTATAATTTAAAAGAAGATAAAAATAAAGTATATAAAGGTACAATTGTTTCATCTGGAGAATCTATAATAAAAATAAATAAAGTAGGCAGTAATACTTTATTTGGTCAAATAGCAAATGAAATTCAAGAAAAATCTTCAATAAGTCCACTTACAATTAGATTAAGAAACTTAGCTAAGATAATCAGTAAAATTGGCTATATTGGAGCCTTTTTAGTATTCTTTTCATATTTATTTTCTGTGTTAATTATCGCTAATAAATTTAATCTAACATTAATTTTAGATACTGTTAAAAATATTCCCTTACTTATAGATTATATAATATATGCTTTAACTTTAAGTGTAACTATAATTATAGTAGCAGTCCCTGAAGGTTTACCTATGATGATAGCCTTAGTATTATCAACTAATATGAAAAAAATGATAAAGAAAAACATCTTAGTTAGAAAGATGGTTGGTATTGAAACAGCAGGTTCCCTAAATGTTTTATTAACTGATAAAACTGGTACATTAACTAATGGAAAACTATCAGTAAATGCTTTTATTGATTATGATAATAATATTTATAATTATGATATTGAATTAGCTAAATATAGAGAGTTATATAATTTAGTAAGTAATTCAATAATATTAAATAATGATGCCATAGTTTCAGATAATCAAATAATTAATGGTAATGCTACTGATAAAGCTTTAATTAAATTTATGAACTATGTTCCAAGTGAAACAATAGTTAAAAAAGAAAGTTTTGATAGTAATAAAAAGTATTCTTCAGTATCAACTAATAATTATATTTATTATAAAGGAGCTCCTGAAGTAATTATTAATAAATGTAAATACTATTATGGAAGAAACAATGAAAAAAAGATTATTGATAAAGATAAAGTAAATAAATCTATCGCTAAATACATGCATAATGGTTATCGTATTATTGCTTTAGCATACTCTTCAGTAACATCTTCAGATTTAATCTATTTAGGTTTTATTATTCTAAAAGATGAAATAAGATTTGATGCAAAAGAAGGAGTAGACTTAATTAAAAAAGCTGGAGTCGAAATAATTATGATAACCGGTGATGCTTTAGATACAGCTGTATATATTGGTAATGAATTAGGTTTAACTAATCAAAATAGTATTTATTTAACAAGTAATGATTTATCTTTAATGAGTGATGAGGAAATAAAATCAAATCTATCTAAAATAAGAATTATTGCTAGAGCTAAACCAAGTGATAAAAGCAGAATGGTAAAAATAATTAAAGATATGAACTTAGTTGTTGGTATGACTGGTGATGGTATTAATGATGCTTCTGCTCTAAAAAAAGCTGATGTTGGGTTTAGTATGGGAAGTGGAACTGACGTTGCTAAAGAAGCATCTGACATTGTAATACTAGATGATAATATTAATTCAATTAGTATGGCTATATTATTTGGTAGAACCATCTTTAAAAATATTCGTAAATTTATTATCTTTCAGTTAACAGTTAATATATGTGCCTTAGCTTTATCAATTGTTGGTCCATTTATTGGTATAAGTACTCCAGTAACTGTAATGCAAATGCTTTGGATTAATATGATTATGGATACTTTAGCAGGTCTAGCCTTTGCTTATGAAGAGCCTTTAAAAAGTTATATGTTAGAAAAACCTAAAACAAAAAATGAACCTATAATTAATAAGTATATGTATGAAGAAATAATCTTTACTGGTTTTTATTCAGCTTTATTATGCATCTTATTTTTAAAATTACCATTTTTTAAAGATTTAATTAGATATGATGCTAGTAATAAATATTTCTTAACTGCTTTCTTTTGTTTATTTGTTTTTATTGGAATCTTTAATGCCTTTAATACTAGAACTAATAAAATTAACTTATTTTATCGTATTGCTAACAATAAAGTATTTTTAATAGTCTTTAGTATGGTTTCTATAATCGAAATATATTTTATCTATTTTGGTGGTAGTGTATTTAGAACTTATGGTCTTACTCTTAAAGAATTAATAATTGTATTATTAACTTCATTTACTGTAATTCCATTTGATATCCTAAGAAAAATAATTTTTAAAACAGAAGAAGGTAATAATTACATTTAAAAAAGGATTTAATTATCCTTTTTATCATATTTCATTTCATATTTATAAGTTTCATATAAAGTTTTAAAACGATTATAATGAACTATTTCTCTTTGTCTTAAGAATAATAATACATTAATAACATCCTCATCAGTAGCAACATCAATTAAATGTTCATATGTAACTCTTGCTTTTTCCTCTGCTGCCATATCTTCTGCTAAGTCAGCAATTGGATCACCAACAGAAGCAAAATAAGTTACTGTAAAAGGCACACCATTAGAATCAGTAGGGTATAATCCCAAACCATGTTCAACATATTGAGTTGTTAAGCCTTCTTTTTTAAGCTCGTCAGCAGTAGCCCCTTTTAATAATTGATAAATCATAGTACATATCATTTCTACATGACCAAGTTCTTCAGTCGCAATATCATTAAGTAGCGCTCTACCTTCTGCAGTTGGCATTGTAAACTTTTGACTAAAATATCTAAGTGCAGCTCCAAGCTCACCATTAGCACCACCAAATTGAGTTAATAAATACTTAGCCATTTTAATATCTTTTTTCTTTATATCTATCGGATAAGGTAATTTTTTATCATACTTAAACATACTTATCAACCTCCCATGGCCATGGATTTTTAAACCAAGTATAATTATTTTTAACATCTTGATTTAATTCTAAAATATCGTATTTTTCAGCATATTCATTCATAAGATTATTTAATTCCTTAGCATAACTTTTAAATAAATTAAAATAATCTTGATTATTAGGATCTAAATCTAATTTTAAATTTAAATCATTCATTGCAAATGATAATTCTCTTATTCTAAGAAGCATTGCTTCTTTAGGATTGTCTGCTTTAAGTTCTTTAGGTCTATAATTTTTATATCTATCATATTCACTAGCAAACATATTGCCTAAATTTAAACCTTGTCTAGGACTTAATACTTCAGTAGTTTGATTGCTTTTCATATTAGTGCTATAACCATTATTATTACTCATATTAAAATAATCAGTTAATAAATTATCATCACTCATATTTGTAAATAACATCTTTCTTCCTCCTCATATTTAATTTATGATAAAAGTCTAAATGTTTATGGGCTTATAACCTAATAATCTATTATTTTAGTATTTTTACCCATAATATAATTGGTGATAATAATGGATTTAATCTTATTATGTTTAAAAATCTTTATAGCAAGAGTATCTGATGTATCACTAGGTACTATAAAAACAGTTTTCATTGTTAAAGAAAAAAAGTTAATAGCAACCCTTATGTCTTTTATTGAAATCTTAATATGGTTTATAGTAGCTAAAGAAGCATTAAATACTGAAATTAATTCTATATTAATTCCCATATCTTATTCTCTAGGCTATGCCACAGGTACTTATGTAGGTATAGTATTATCTTCTAAATTAATTAAAGGTACTCTAACCGTAAACATTATTTCTTCTAAAATAAGAAAAAAAGATATTAACTATTTAAAAGAATTAGGTTATGGTGTATCATCTATCCAATTAGAAAATAAAAATAAATATTTAATAATGGAAATTAATAAAAATAAATTATCTGAATTAAAAAACGAAATTAATAGAATAGATAAAAATGCCTTTATAATTGTAAATGAAACTAAAACTATCACAAATGGATATTTTGACTTTTAGTAATCTAAAATAAATGTTAAAATATTAAAGAAGGAGTTATATGACTAAAAATTATCTTAAATTATTATTTATTTTAATAGGAACTATTTTATTAACAATTATTGTATTTAATTTATATCATAGTTATGAAAATAATCATATTAATAATAGTTATTTATCCAAATATGTAACTAGTATTAATTATAATGAATTATCTAATGCATTAACTGAATTAAATAATGAATCATTTATTTATTTAACATATAAAGGAGATAAAAAAATATATGATCTTGAAAAACAAATCAGAAAAGAATTAAAAGATAATGAATTAGAAAAAAGCTTTATATATGTAGATTGTACTAAATATTTAAATAATGATTTAAGTGTAAAAAATATTAATAATCTATTTTTAACAAACGAAAAAATAATTCTTCCTGCTATTATATATTTTAAAGATAATAATCCTAAAGATTATATAGATAGTAAAGATAATTTATTAAATATTAATAGTTTTAAAGAATTAATAGAAAAATATGAAGTAGGTGAGCACTAATGTTAAATATTGTTTTATTTGAACCGGAAATACCAGGTAATACAGGAAATATTATGAGAACTTGTGTAGCAACTCATACTCATTTACATTTAATTAAACCATTAGGCTTTAGTTTAGATGATAGTTATATTAAAAGAAGTGGAGTAAACTATATAAAAGATTGTGAGTATTCAGTTTATGAGAATTTAGAAGATTTTTATTCTAAAAATAATGGGACATTTTATTATTTAACTAGATATGGTCATAAACCTCATACAAGTTTTGATTATAGTAATAAAGATGAAAATATCTACTTTATTTTTGGTAAAGAATCTACTGGTATTCCACCTAAGTATTTAAAGCCTCATATTAATGAATGTATGAGAATACCTATGACTGATAAAGTAAGAGCCTTAAATCTATCAAATAGTGTTGCTATAGTGTTATATGAAGCTTTAAGACAACAAGATTATTTAGACCTTTTAAGGGAAGAGCCTCATAAGAGTAAAAACTTTATTGAAGAATCTATAGATTAAAATAAAAATGCATTAACTGCATTTTTATTTTTCTTCAATACTTATTGCACCAGCTGGACAAGCATCTACTGCAACTTTAGCTTCTTCGGTTACCTCATCATTAATAACTGTCGCAGCGCCATCTTCTCCAAAAGTGAATTTCTCTGGAAAATTTCCAACACAGAAACCACATCTAAAGCATTTTTCGGCATCCACTACAACTTTTTTATTATTATCTTCCATATCTAATCCTTTCATTAATTTAATTATACATTTATACTATCAAAAAATTCAACAATATATTTCAATATTTGACATTTTATGTTATTATTATTTTAGGTGATAATATGGCATCTCGTATGGATAAATATGAATTAGATACTCCAGAACTTAAAAAAAGAACAGATAAGAATAAAGAATTATATCAAAGTGAATTAATGAATTATGATAGATTTGATGTTAATTCTAATGTGGAAGTATTAAAAAATAATGCTCGTAGTATTGATGTTGATCAAATTAGAGAAATGTTGGATAAAAAATATCGTGATAATCTTCCTCAAAGAAAATCTATTGATATTCCATCATTTGAAGAAGAAGTAATTAAAGAAAAAGTAGAAGACACTAAAGAATATGATTTAAATAGTGTTTTATCCAAAGCAAAAGAAGATAGAGTAATTAATTATGATACTGAAAGATTAAATAAAACTCAAAATAGTGAAGCTTTAATTGATAAAATAAATGAAAAATATAATAAAAAAGAAGAAACAAAAGAGGAAACTGAATTAAGAGAATTAATAAACACTATAACCGCATTAGAATTAAAAAACCAAAAGAAAGATGCTGAATTATTAGGCTTAGAAGATACAACTATTGAAGAAAATAGTGTATTACCAGATACAGAAGAATTCTATACTGGCAATTTAAAAGTAGATGAAAATGATTTTGATGATTTTAAAGATATGCAAGATGATATAAAATCAAACTCTATATTTATTAAAATATTAGCATTTGTCTTTATTCTAGTTTTATTAGCTGGATTAGTATACGTTTTAAATAAAATACTAAATTTAGGATTATTTTAATTAATCCTTTTTTCATATAATTAATTATGAAAATGGTTAGATTAAGAAAAAAATATATAAATATAAAAAACTCTATAATTATAATAGCATTAATAATAATATTTATAACGTCCATATTATTAAGCACTATAGGTAAAAAAGCATCTAATAATATGTTATATATATCTAGAAATATTATTAATACCATTTGTACCAATACAGTTAATAACAATATAAAATTAGATTTATTAAAAAATTATAATATTAATGATTTAATTAAAGTAAGTTATTTAGATAATAAAATAAGCAATATAGATTACAACTTAGAATCAGCCTATGAAGTATTAATCCAAATAAAAAGCAATATCATTAATAATATTGGAAATAATATGCAAAATATATATAACTATGATTATATAGTTCAAAATAATAACGTAATCATAGAAATGCCATTTTATAATTATACGAATAATCTATTACTAGCCAACTTAGGGCCTAAAATTAAAGTAAAACTTAGTATGGTAAGATTAGTAGATGGTAGTATTAAAACTAAAGTAAAAACATATGGAATAAATTCATTATTAGTTGAATTATACATTAACTTTACAGTTACTAGCACCATCGTAATTCCTAATGAAAAAGAAACTAATAATGTCCAAAAATATGATGTATTAATATCATCTAAAGTGATTCAAGGAGAAATTCCATCAATATATAATGGTTTATTAGAAAAAAGTAGTGATATAATTTCAACTTAATTGTAGAATTTTATTGTATCTTGTGATATTATTTATATAGTAGAAGGTGGTTTTATGTATTTTGTTAATGAAGCTATAACTAATGGAATAAAAGCTTATAATGATAAAATGGATAAAGGTATTGAACCATTATCATATTATTTTGAATATAAAATAATAGATTTATTAACTCATATTTATAGAAAAATTGATATAACTAATCCTTATCAATTAAATAGTGAAAAAGACTTAGTAAATAATTTAATGGTATATGGTTTAGAT
>ODAJ012181859.1_pt1 | contig 49431 bp, 52 predicted proteins | sample 1539241 | NCBI WGS metagenome assembly ODAJ01 (sample SAMN02144231, study PRJEB22623) | gut metagenome | biome: sheep rumen | host: Ovis aries | place: New Zealand | reverse complement strand
CCTACGGTCGTGCGATGGAGATCGCCGGTCGCCGCCGCAAGCAGAAGGCAGCCTGGGCGAAGAAGAACGGTGACGTATGGGGCAAGAAGAATCGCCGGGGCAAGAAGGTGCAGTGGTACAACAAGAACCGCTACGCAGGCTACGGCCGTCTGATCCGCCGCCTCACCGCCGGCATGAGCGATGCAGAGCTGCGCCGCATCCGCGGCATCATCGAGGAGCAGAAGGCCCGCTTCGCCGCAATGAGGTAAACTGTGTGCACACACAACAAAAGAAAATGTTTAATTTTCAAAAATATTTGCTTTCATATTGAAAATTTTCTATTTACATGACACATTTTCGTGAAACAATTCGTACCTTTGCGGCGTTATCAAAACAAACCAAGTTAAGTGCTTATGAATATCTTCTATCTTTTTTACTTCTTTGTCAGCAATGGCATCAAGACATTCCGCACTGCTGCCGTCGGTAGTTATAATGGGGAGTCGGAAGCCGTTAGGCAAATACGGGAGGATATGATGCACAATACCGCATCCGATTCAGAACGACTTCGCCGTGATTGGAAAAATATCAGCCGTGATGTCCGTATAAGCTATAATAAACTGACAGTTCCAAATGGCTAAACAACAAATCAACCAGAAAGAGACACAGGTAGCAACCAGTCAAGGGCAGGCAAAGCAGATTGAACAGACTTTGACTGTTGATGACAGTTCCTTACCTTCACCGCAGGATTTGGCTGCGTACAAAGCCATAGACCCGAAGATTGTGGAACACCTGTTGGAGTTAGCTAAAAAGGAACAGGACCATCGGCACGATATCGATAACCAGAAGATGAAAATGATCAGACGTACAGAAAGCCGAACAGAAAGAATGAATTTCTGGGGAATGACTTTTGCCTTTCTCTGTATGGTGCTCTTTATCGGATTGACTGCATTTGCACTCTATTTGGATAAGCCCTGGTTTGCCGGGTTCTTTGGTCTAACATCTTTGGTCTCAATTATTTCTATTTTTATTAACGCTGGAAAAAACATCGATTCGACTTCTATGAAAAAGAAGTAGGTAATTCCCCGTTCACAAATAGGGATTTCCCCTTGCAAAATTCACGGGAATTGCCTATATTTGTAGCAGAAAAGAAGAAAAAGGATCAAGATATGGTAACACTGTTGTTCATACTTATAGCCTACGCCATCCGCAAGAGATATCTGCCGGAGGATGCCACGAGGGGAGACAAAGTGCTCTACTATGTCTTCAGTGTAGCGGCAACTCCGCTTTTTGGCCCATGGTTCTTCAAGAAATTGATGGAGTCAAAGCCTGCCGACCCGAACGAGCCAAGTTCAGGAGTCTTTAATTTCGTAGAGTAATGTGTCCTTTGAAGGAATGACATAAACAAATACCTTTGCAATGTAAACGCAAAGGTATTTTTTATGGCCATCACAGTAGATACGATTCAGTTAAAATTCAACGTCAAGCCGAGTTACGAGCAGCAGGAAATCCAAAGAATGAATGCCGACTTAAAACAGGCCGAGGCAAACTATGAGTCGATTGTCAATGTTGTCAAGGACAACGCAAAGGAGCATTCAAGGTTGTATGGAGAGCTTTCAAAGGTTACGTCGAAACGCGACGAGTTAGCCAGTAAGAAATCACTGACTGAAGTTGAGCAGCAAAAATTGGCTGAATACAATCAGAAAATCGAAGACCTGAACGATAAACTTGAAGAGAACAAGAACGAGCAGGCTCAGCTGATCAAGGCGTCTGAGGAGGCTCGAAAGGAGATGGTGAAATATCAGGAACGAATGAACGGTGTCACCCAGTCAACGCTCAAATATAACATGTCCATCAAGCAGCTCTCCGACAGGGAAAGAGAACTGAAAGCACTGTTGAACAATATCGACCCAAGCACGGAAGAATGGGAACAGTATAACAAGGAACTGTCTGAGACCAGGAAGAGAATTGCCGACCTCAGACGTCAGGCCCCTGATTTCCATAACGAGTTGAAGTTGGAGGATATGACCATCAAGCAACTGAAGGAACGCATCAACGCCCTTCAGTCTGCCCTTGAGTCATGCAAGCCAAATACCGACGAGTTCAGAGAATATTCCCAAGCTCTTCAGGAAACAGAAAACCAGCTCAACAATGTTACTTCCAGCGTAAAAGAGTCTCTCGGCAAATTTGGCGGAGGTGGTTTTTTAAGCAAGGTGATTGGAGCCGAAACCGACTTTAAAGGTATAAAGACGTTTCTCTCCGGAAATCTGTTAGTAAAGGGTGCCACAATGGTTTTTGATACCGTCACCGAATACGCCGGTCGCGCCATCGACCGCGTGAAAGAGCTCGTATCTGGGAGCGTGCAGGCCGCGCGTGCCGCCGAAGGCATCCAGCACGCCTTTGAGCGCATCGACCAGCCAGGGATGCTCGACGGACTCCGCGAGGCCACCCACGGCACGGTCAGCGATATCGAACTGATGAAAGCTGCCGTGCAGGCCAATGACTTCCGCCTGCCACTCGACCAGCTTGGCAAGTATCTGGAGTTTGCCCAGCTGAAGGCACAGCAGACGGGACAGTCGGTTGATTACACGACCAACTCCATCGTGACAGGTCTCGGCCGAAAGTCGGTGATGATCCTCGACAATCTCGGCATCTCCGCATCAGAGATCAAGGAGGAGATGGCGAAGACTGGCGACATGGCCACGGCAGTAGGCAACATCATCGACAAACAGCTGGCACAGACAGGCGAGCACTTCGAGACGGCAGCAGAGCGTGAGCAGCAGGCTACTACCAACATTACAAACGCACAGCTCCAGCTGGGTCAGCAGATGAAGGCTACCTTCGGCATCGGCAGCACCTCGTTCAGCGAGATGCAGGCCAAGGCCGAGGTGTTCATCCTGAAGGGCCTGACAAAGCTCATTATCTGGTGCCAGGATCTGTATAACCGGCTGGGCAGCGTGCGCCTGGTTGTCGAGACGGTCAAGGTGGCCTTCGACACCGTGTTCAAGATATGCGAGATAGGTTTCAATTGGCTCATCGACACAGTAAAGGCTGTCGCCCGTGTCATCCGCGACCTGGCAGGGATGGTGGAAGGCGTGTTCACCTTCGACTGGGATAAGGTCAGGCAGTCTGGAGTGAACCTTATCAAAGATGTGTCAAAGTCCATTCGCGAGTTTGTCAGCGACGGGAAGGACGTCGGTAGCCGCTGGGGTAAAAACGTAATCGACAGCGCAAAGGCCGTCATGGGTAAGACGAAGGTGAAGGGACCCGACATCGAGATGCCGCGTCCAAAGATGCCGGCTCCCGAAAGCAGCACACCGGACAATCCTACCCCGGCTAAGAGCCCCGCCGCTGCAAGCAGCACTCCTGCCGATGACAACTTCCAGCGAGACCTTGCCACCCGCGAGCAGGCCTACCGCGAATATGTGAACCAGCTCAAGCAGATGTACCTCGGTCAGCTGCTGAGCGAAAAGGAATACCAGGCTGAAGGTCTGCAGGCAGAGTCGAAGTTCCTTGCTGACAAGATTGCTCTTCAGGAACTCTACGGCAAAGACTCCACACAGACGCAGGGACAGTATCTCGACCTGCTGATACGCGAGAGCAACGACAAATACAAACAGTCGCAGCAACAGCTGAAGGACAGTCTGGCACAGGCCGATGCCGACCACGCCGCACAGAGCCGCCAGCTGCTGGAGCAGAGACTGAACGGTGAGCTGGATACCGAAGAACGGTACAACGAACTGAAACTGCAGGCCGACATCGACTACCAGCGCCGTCGGCTCGAGATACTCAGGGCTGCAGGAGCCGACACGGCACAAGCCGAGCAGCAGCTACTACAACTGTTGCTGCAGCAACGCCAGAGTAAGGAGCAGCAAGAGACGCAAGTGCTGAATGAAGAGACTGAGAAGCGCAAGCAGATCCAGCAGGCAGCGCAGCAGGCCGTCGGCGACCTGATGCAGTCGGCCTCGCAACTCTTCTCTGCTATGCAGCAGCGGGAGACCCAGCAGGTGGACGCGAAATACAAGAAACTCATTGCCTCTGCGAAGAAACAGGGCAAGGACACCACGAAGCTCGAGGAGAAGATGGAGGCCGAGAAGGCTGAGATACAAAAGAAGTACGCCCAGAAGCAGTTCCAGATGAATGTGCTCCAGATCATCGCATCGACGGCAACGGGTATCGCACGACTCTGGAAAGACCTGCCCTTCTATGCCGCCCTACCCCTGACGGCAGTGGTAGCCGCCAGCGGCGCCATGCAGCTGGCATCGGCCAAGGCAGCTGCCGACCAGGCGGCTGGTCTCTACGAGGGCGGCTACAACGATGAGTACCAGGAAGGCTACACCAGGAAGGGCGATCCGAAGAAGCAGGCGGGCGTGATACCCGTCCACCAGTCGGAGTTCGTGGCCAACCACAAGGCGGTGGCCAATCCGGAGGTGCGCCCGGTACTCGACGTGATCGACCGACACCAGAAGGCAGGCGACATCCAGATGCTCAACTCCACCCGTATGCTGGAGGAAGCCTACGGACGGGGCCGCTATCGGGGCGGCTACACCACCGGCGGTACCGACACGACCCTGTCCCCTTCCGGAGCAGACGGACTGCATGCCGCCGACAGCGAGACCATGGAGATACTGCGGCGCATCGCCGACAACACCAGCGACGCGCTCACCGTGCGCGAACTGCGCGATCGCATCCGCCGCGAGGAGGCGATGGAGGCGAGGGCAAGGCGCTGACCGCTGAACGGTGTCCTTTTCCCACTCACCTTTAATTCATAAATTTGCAGCATGACAGTATATGAAGCAATCCACAAGATGCGGCAGCTCTCCGAAAAGGGGCAGGCCTTCGCCTTCAGCTACATGAGCTACTCGCTCACCAGAGGCGAGAGCCACGGCGAGGTGGAGGTGGAACACGGCCTGCTCGTAAAGAACCCCAAGGAGCAGAAAAGCAGCTATGACGACTGCATGCTGACCTACCGCAACCAGGACACCGGCGAGGCCCGCCACTTCTGGCAGCCCCTGCTGATGAGCTTCGATCACCAACCCTTAGAACGCATTGACTGATATGGCAGACGAGACTACCGACATACAGGAACAGCAGAGCGAGGAGACGATCACCACACAAGAGGCGATCGCTATCTTTTTTGAGGATATCCTTCCCTGGACATTGCAGGGAGGCGATACCGGACTCTCTTCGCGCCTGAAACTGAAGCGCAACTTCGAAAAGATCAAGATGTGGATTAACTCCGCATCCTATCAGTTCCTGAGCCGTCTGCACGACGATACGGCAGGCGGGCACATCACCTTCATGCAGGGACTGTCGGTGATCACAAGGATTTTGTTCGGAGACTACATCTACGGCAAGCAGGGTGGCGTGATCACCGACGAAGGCTCAGCCGAACTGAACGACCTCTGGGTGCGTGCCGTCGCATGGATCGACAGGCTGGAGAGCCGGAACTTCAGCGGTGATGGCATCTTCGACCGCGGCATGGCCGCATGGATCGACGAGCAAGGCGACTCGCACGGGATACTGGACTACCTGACAGTGAGAAAGAAATGGTATGCCTGGCTGCTGGAGATACGTGAGCTCTCCTACGTCGGCGGCGACTACATCTTCAGTGGTGCCGGTAGCAGAATCCTGCACGTGGAGTGGTACGACGGCGAGGACAGGCTGGTAGAGAAAATCGCCGTCAATCTGGACAGAGTGAGTTACTTCCGCTGCTGGATGTACACCAACGACGGTACGACGCGCACCATGAACTACTGGAGACGTGACGATCAGGCGCGCTGCCATACGGATGACACCGTAAGCGTAGGCGAAAATCAGGAGGCCACCAACAAAGACTACTGGCGACGCGTGATGGCCATCGGTCGCTGCGCCATCCCGACTCTCGCAGAGGGTGACCAGAACTACGGCGTGGAGATGGAATATGTCGATCTCTCAATGGCAGACTGTGACATAAACTCAACAGATATCCCTGAAACAGGTGACAAGATTGTGCAGATTGGCAACTGGACGGATCCGTCGCGGCAAAGCCTGATGGAGCTGCAGGTGGCAGGCGAAGGCAGTCCGGCCTTCAAGATATACCACAAGGTGGGTGCCGACGGCAAACACTTCGTGATGCCAGAACCATCAACGGTGCTCTCTCCCCATGGCAACATTATCCGCGGCACGTTTATCAGCGAAGCCGGCGAAGGCATGGGCGGTACCATAGAGGAACGGATGCAGCAGCTGCTACAGCAGATCAACGACGTAAAGAACCAGGCCGACCAGAAAATCGACACCTGGTTCGGCGAGGGAGCGCCACAGCCGAATGAGCACACGCCGACGGCAGAGGCCACCTATCCCTCATCAATGTGGAATACGGTAGAGCTGAAGACGCTGCACGCAGGCGATATGTACTATGACGAGAACCATGAGCCAGCCGACCCGAACGGTGGGCGCGCATGGCGATGGGAAGCCACGGAAGACGGCGGTCAGGTGACGTTCATCTGGAAGGATATCACCGACGCAGACACAAGAGAGGCCTTAGAGAAAATCAGCGACGTGGCAAGCGACGGCAAGTTGACGGCTGGAGCCGAAAAGACACGCGTGCTGAAAGACTGGCGATGGGAGGTGAGTCAGCTACTGAAGTACGGCAAGCAGTACTGGGATGAGAAGGATGAATACGACCGACACGTACCCGTAGAAGGCGTGGACTATTCGGACTTCGACACTGCGTGGACATCCTTATCGACCGCATGGACCAACTATCTGAACGCCTTCAAAGCACTCGGACGGCTGCTGAACGACGGTGCGGAGATATCCATCAGCTACCACACGGTAAATAACGTGCAGCGGGAGCCAACAGCCGTGGCAACACCTGCATGGCTGAACGACCTGACGACCACGACAGACATACCCAATGCCAACGCTTACCGTTCGGCATGGAATACTTACTTTGAGAAACTGGGACTGCTGGCGCAGGCTTTTGCCGTGCGCGATGGTGAACAGATAAAGATACCTTACGGCGTGACGGCCGAGCTGAAGAATGACGGCAAGGAGATATCCCTTCGCGTGAGCGGCACAGAAGCCACTCTCTATGGCGATGGCGGTACTGCCCAGAATCCGATTTCCAGCTCTCTGGTAGTAAAGTTCGGTGCCATCGAGCAGGAGGTTATAAATGCGCGCGGTAACAGTTCGTCACTGACCTTACGCCTGAGCGAGATCACGACTACAGTCACCAATAACAAGACAGCAGCCGATGCGGCCTTCAAGACACTTAGGGATGACCTGGATGCGGAGATTGGAAACCGGAAGGATCTGCAAGACGCATACGAGGCTACCTGGGTATATCAGAACGACCACCTGCTGAGCCTGATGGCCGCTCAGTTCAATGGCGACGGTACCATCAAGGGATATGCCGACCTGAAAGTGCAGGTGAATCAGATTTCGACTACAGTCACCGACAACAAGGCAGCAGCCGATGCGGCCTTCAAGACACTTAGGGATGACCTGGATGCGGAGATTGAAAACCGGGAGGATCTGCAAGAAACATACGAGGCTACCTGGGTATATCAGAACGACCACCTGCTAAGCCTGATGGCCGCTCAGTTCAATAGCGACGGTACCATCAAGGGATATGCTGACCTGAAAGTGCAGGTAAACAATATCTCTTCTACGGTCACCGACAACAAGGATGCGGCAGATGCGGCCATCTCCCAGCTGAATACGAAATACAACAGCCTTGACAGTGATCTTGACGATGTAGCCGACAGCGCATCGGCCTCTGCTACTTGGATATCGCAGAACAGGAACAAGTGGAGAGCCGTCGCAGCCTCGTTTGACGACAATGGCAATGTCACGGCAAGTGGCAGTGTCGGGCTGTACGTCAACGATAAGTTCAGTACATTCGAGGTGGATGCCGACAAAATCAACTTCACGGGCGTAAGCTTCGGCTGGAGCGTCACGAACAACAACGGCGACCAGATATTCCATCTTGACAGCAACGGCAACCTGTCTATCGCAGGTGAGCTGACAGGAGGAAAAATCACGGGATCTTATGTTATGGGATCAGATAACACTTACCAAGTCGAGCTATACGCTGACGAGCGTATCACAGGTCTGTCTTCTTCTCTTTTGCACTCAGGAATAAGAGGTTATAAAGGTAGTCAAAAATTTTTCGACTTGTCGATTGCTGGCACCACCCAAAATGCGATGTATCCTTTGTTGATGATGACAGATGCAAAAACCGTTCCTATGGTTGCCACATTGGGACCGGATATGCTTTTATTTGACGACAATGCACACACGACGCTTTTACATATTGGACTTGACTCTAACGGTAAAGTACATATCGCAGGCACTTCATGGTACACTTTCGCAGAAGTGAACGCGTCATCGATTGGGCGGGGAACTGTCTATGCCGATAGTGACGGGTTTTTGAAAATAAAGAATTGGAGCTAACTGATCATGGACTTGAAGAAAATATATATATTCACTTTAACACCGAAAGAATAATGGGAAAGATGATTGATTTTTCGAAGATTGTCGTCAAAGACATCGATGGCAATGCTTATGCGGTTACAACAAAGTCGGGAGAGAAGGAGCCTTACGACTTCGCCAAGACACTTGGTAACGGACTCTTTTACGGAGGCAAGGATCTTCACATCTCCGAGCTGGGGCAGAAGATCTACCACCACGAAACGGTCACCCTGTCAGACGATGAACTTGAAGTCATACGCCAGTTCATCAATGACAACTTCGTGCCATTCGTTCTGTTAAGCGTGAACCCACAGCTCGACGAGATCATGAAATAGGAAATCGAGATATGAGAGTATGGCCACGAAGAATGTGAGCTTCATTGCCGGCGAATGGCAGACAGACGCTGCCAGCGGCGTGGACAAGGTAGAGGTGAAGATGATATCCTCGCAGATGCCAAGGCTGTCGCATAATGAGCTGTTGACAGTGCTGCATCGCATCCGGACGATGCGGCGTCTGCAAAGCCAGAATGCTCACCGTGGTTTCGACTATACCCTCAACTTCCCACTCGAAGCCGGATTCGGATTTCCCTACGTTCTCGACTTCGGTCTGGAAGATAACGTACCGAGGGATATCGTCTGATGGGTACGGTCATAATGAACATGAAACGATAAAGATATGGCAGCACAGAGAATACAAAGGTGGATTGTGAAGGTGGCGGGCGATCTGTTCACCTCGCATGACTGCAATGAGATCAAGACGATACTCGATGACCATGCAGACTTGATAGACAGTCATGGTTCAGCCATCGAGAGTGTACAGAACGGTCTCGACGCGAGAAACCGGACAGTGGCGCAGCATACGTCCCAGCTGCAGACTCTACAGGGAAGGCAGCAGCGCGTGATGAAGACTGGCGCAACGGGCAGCATCAGTCCGTGGGTACTCAACGTGTGGGCTTCGCCTGTAACAGGACTTGAGCTCGAGATGACCGGAGCTGTGGAGGGACTACAGAATGAGTACATGCTGGAGTTTACGGTGAGCGGTGATAACTTCGCACTCACCCTGCTCAACGACAGTCATCAGCCTGCGGGCATACACTGGCTGGAGGAGATCGATTGGGAGGACGGTGTGACGTACCAGGTGAGCATCCTTGACGGGCTCGCCATAGGAGCAGGCTGGGAGGCTGCCGGAACATGAGCAGCTTCAGGCGCAGGCTGCTGATGATGGCAGCAAAGATTGCATCCGTTGCCGACTGGTTCCGCTCTGATGGCTGGTTCCGCTCTGAGCCGTGGTAAAGACGAACCAAATTTATAAGAATATGGCGAAAAAGATTACAGACAACACCCCGATCCAGAAATTTGAGGATGATTGGGGTGGTACTTACCAAAGCGGACAAAACGCTGGTAAGGAATGGGGTAAGACGCGAGGCGAGGTCGAGCGTGTTATCAAGGAAAAGGTGGCGACGATGGAGCAAAACATTGACAGGAAAGTTGGTGGCGTTATCGTCAACAACAGCGAAGTCTCTAAGGATGCCAACGGTAAGGTAAACCTAAACATTCCTTCTGTTGACAGTGCTTTGAACAATTCAAGTGCCAATGCTATCCAGAATGCCGTAGTCTCACAGGAGATTAACAGCATCAACAGCAATCTTCCCGTCAGTGCCGCCATCGACCCGACACGCGAGGCAGACGGTATGGTCCCGCTGATATTCAGTAACAGCGACGGCGATCCCGTCTTTGAGGCTACCATTCCAGCCGCACAGGAAATCGGTGAGGTTATCAGCCCGAAAGTCACCACGACACTGCTTACACCAGCACGAATGAAGTTGGGTGACAGCATCGCTATGACATGGAACTACGACTGTATCAGGACTTTCGAGGGTGCAAGCGAGAGCGTAAACTATCCCGCACAGACTGTTGCTGTTACGGTCAAGATTGGTTCTGTGACAGTTTATAGTGAGACAAATGCGCAAGTGGCTGTCGGTACGACACGTACACTTACACTTGGCCCCGACCTCATCACAGCACCGGGTACTGTCAGTATCAGTGTAGTAGCCACTACTGCTATTGATGAAGAGACCAAGACATCAAGAGGCTCGAAGTCCGTCACTGTGATTACGATGGATTTGGCAACGACTTTTGACCCTGCTTCACAGTTGGCTCTTACGAACGGCTACAACGACGGTGCTACAATCTCTATCCCATACACATTTACCGTTCCAACTGGAACAACTCTGAGAGTTTGGGTTGACGGTGTTCTGGATTCAACAACCACTATCACAGGTACAGGTCGTAACTACGTTTATCTTACTGCCGCAAACCTCACTGCTGGCCGTCACAACGTCCAACTTATTGCGGAAAGTGCAGGACTTTTGAGTAATGCTGTTTCCGTTGACTTGCTCAAAGCAGGTGGTGTGACGAATTACCTTGGTTTGAGACTGAAGACAGATGTCTCTCAAATTTCTGACATGCCGCTTGCATATACTTATGGTGCGTCGGCACTGCCTCTGTCGGTGGCTCAGTTTGAAGAGTTGAGCATTGACCTTGCAGCATGGAACAATTCTGGTCTGACAAGCACAGTTGAGATTGCCGTTGATGGACTTGTCACGCAGACTTTAAGTGTTGACAGAACGATGCAGACGGTTACACAGCGTTTCGACACCGCAGGTAATCATGTTATGACTATCAGCAATGGCAGTTCTGTACGAACCTTTGCCGTATCTGTCAATGCCGCAGCGGGTGTCACAGAGACAGAGACCGTAGGCTACAGGACGAAACTCACTGCATTAGGCAGGTCGAACAACGAACCTGATCCTGCTGATTGGGGTGGTATCACCACTTTCACGGGTGTTGACTGGCGTACTAACGGATGGAACAGAGGCAGCGACGGCGTTGATGCCCTGTTGCTCACCAACGGTGCCAAGGCTGTGATAGACATTAAGCCTTTCATTCAGGATGAAACCGACGGTGACTACTCAATCCAGAACCGAGGCATGACACTCGAAATGGAGGTTATGCTCAGTCAGGTCATGGAACGTGGCGCAACACTTATCCATTGTCTTTGCGACAACGGCGGTCAGGGATATCCGATGGGTGTCAAGGTTACGACCGAGGAGGCTGGACTCTATTTCGGTGGTGTGGAGGAAATCAAGACCGCAGAAGACTTGGTAGATGCCGACGGCAACTACATCGACTATGATGGCAATATCGTTGACGAAGACCACAAAGTACCTCTGATTATCAAGCGTCCTCACAGCATTGCCATGAATATTGCCATTGACAGATGGGTACATCTGGCTTTCGTCGTTCAGCCCGTGACGAACAACCTTGGCATAGCCATGCTGTTTATCAACGGCGTGTTGAGTCGTGCCAACACCTATACCGACCATTTGCGTCAGAATGCCCCTGTCGGTATCACCTTCGATTCAGACAAGGCAGACATAAGGGTACGTTCGCTGAGATACTACCGCACACCTCTGAGTGCCGATGAAGTGTTGAGCAACTATATCATTGACCGTCCTACCTCGCTGATGATACAGACCGCTCACACAAGAAACGCTGTCGGCGACCTCAACAACACTACCGACACCGATGGTAACATAGCCATCAATCACGATGCCCTTATCAGCAAAGGACGTGGCGTGTTGACCATCATCCGCAGTGGCGATACCATTGCCGACGGAGCTGCCGCAGGAACGGGAACAGGACTTAGCGAGTTGTTCCGATGCAAGGACAAGAAGCAGAATTTTAAAGCCGACCTTGTGCGTTGGGAGCCACCTCTTGACGGTAACGGACAACCTATCGGAGAAGGCTTTGAGGCTCGTAACGTCCGTGTCAGGATCCAAGGTACATCGTCTGTTAAGTATCCATACAAAAACATTCGTATCTACCTCACCACACAGCAGGGTGACGTTGCCCGTGTGCTTATCATCGGTGGTCAGGACGTTACCGCTTCCGCAAAAGGCTATGCTATGAGAGGTGCCGGTAATAGTATTGTGCAGGCCGTGTTGTGTGCAAAGACCGACTTTGTGGACTCTTCACTGACAATGAATACAGGTGGCGCACACCTATTTAATAATATCATGCACCAACTGAACCTTGACACCCCGCCGCAGAAGTACGATGCGCGAGTAAGACAGGCTATTGACGGTCTTCCCTGTGACATCTATTGCGGTACGAGCGAGACGGGTTCTCTGACATACGCAGGTCAGTTCATCCTCAACAATGAAAAATCGAAGTCTGGAAAGATTTTCGGTATGGAAGGCGTTAAGGACAGCCAGAACAATGAGGTGGACTTCCGTAAGTACGAGAACGGCAGTCCAGTCTTTGACATGAAGCCTATCTCTCTTGAGGCGTTGACCAACTCTTCGCCTATGACCCTGTTCCAGATAGCAGGAACTAACGGAAGTGCAGCCCTCAGTAACCAACTTGCCGCAGAGTTTGACGCAGGCTTTGAGTTCAACCATCCCGAAGATGCGACATGGGCTACCATCGGTACGGGTGACTATGCCGATTGGGGTGGTGTGCAAGCCGCTGTCAAGCGTTGGATGGGATGGATATACGATTGTGTGCCTTCTGCCATGCGCTTAAATCCCGACTACGGTACACAACAAGGTTGGTCAGATGCGTCTAAGGCAAAGTGGGTATCAAACAAGTTCAAACAGGAGGCATCACAATACTTCAATGTCGAACACCTGTTGACCTACTATCTGTTTACAGACTATTTTGCAGGTGTTGACCAGCGTGCAAAGAACATCATCTGGCGCACATGGGATGGTCTGATATGGTATGCCACCTATTACGACGGTGATACCGCAGTTGGTATTCGTAACGATGCCTTCCTTGCATATCTCTACAACGTTACCCGCGACACCTACGATTCGGAGCGTGCAAAGTACGCTTTCGAGGGTCACAGTTCATGGTTGTGGTGCCTGGTACTCGCCAACTTCGAGGAAGAGTTGAGAGAGTGCGCAGCAAATCTACGTAACCAACTCACGACGGAGGTGATGCTCAACGAGTTCAACAACGTCATGCAGGGTAACTACAGCGAGCGGCAGTACAACAAGTCTGGAAAGTTAAAGTACATCGACACCATCAACGACCTCAACTACGTCTATACGCTGACAGGTAACAGAGAGTTGCACCGCACACAGTTCCTTAACGACCGTGCAAGGCTTCTTGATGCGAGGTATGGCGCAGGAAACTACAATGGCGACGTTATCACGTTTACCGTGGTACGAAACTCTGGCGATACCGTTTCCTCTCTTGACCTGACGAGTGGCGACCTGTATTATTTCGGCTACAAACTCAACGGTCAGTGGCTACAGGGACCGACCCGTGTGGACAATGACGAGAAACTTACCCTGACGTTCACGGGTACACTTGCCACCAATGACCCGCTTATGCTTGGTGGCGCATCATGTATCTCAGAACTCGACCTTACCAATATGGGTTCACAACTCAACGGTACGGTAGGACTTTCGCTTTGCACGATGCTGTCGAAACTTATCATGCCAGCAACCGTCGGCGTTGCCAATGCGCCGCTAACTCTTGGCAATACCGCCAAGTTGGAGTATGTTGACATCACAGGTCAGACAGCTGTTCACACGGGAACTGTCGGTGTATTTGATATTTCAAAGCACACTCGTCTTACCACGTTCCTTGCAGGTGGCACAAGTCTGACGCGCATCAACCTGCCGGAAGGTTCACCGCTCCAGACTTTGGTGATGCCGACGACCCTGCAAACTCTCACGCTGAGATACCTGCCGAAACTGACTCACGCAGGGCTGACATTGCAGGGTACTACGAACATTACTGCATTAAACTTTGCAGAGTGTCCGAATCTGTCATGGCAAACTCTTATGGCGATGTGTCCGAACATCGACCACGTCCGTATCGAAGGAATGTCTGGACGGGTACGCTCGTCAATGCTAAGACCATTTATGACTGGTTTCAGAGGTTTGACCGCTTCTGGAACAGAGCAGACTTATCCTGCACTTATCGGAAAAGTCCAACTCATAGATGTTGTGGACGATTTCGATACGCTGAAGACTTTCTTCGCTCAGTGCGGTTTGGAACTGGAAGAGGCGCAATACTCTGAATACATTTTTCATGACGAGGAAACGGACCCATCGAATATCACCAACGAGGACAATCAGACTGGTTACGACTATCGTGTAGAATGTCAGACGTATGCCAGTATCAATCCAAACGGCTACCAGAAATCAGGTCACGTCCAAGTTATCCATGACAAGTGTGTGCCAGTGCTTGGTTTTGTAAAGAATGTTACCGAGAACGGTGTAACGAAGAGACGTATGCACATTACGCCTCTGTCGAAAGACAATTACAATATGTTTGAGGATGGCACAAGTTCTGTGAACGCCATTACAGATAACGAGGGTATTGGTCAGGATGCTTTCCTGTATGTTCCAAAGTATTTCTACAAGGGCGTGAACAACTACATGCAGGCAAAGAAACACCTGTTCCTCTCTGGATTGACAACTGTTCCATTGGCAAGTTATACGAAGCAAAGTCTTGTGCAAATCTCTGAAATGGTAAAGTTTGCTGGTCAGTGTCTCGACATTAGCGGTAGTTGGCTCGATCTTTCGGTTAATACTGCCATTGACGAAGGTGATGATGTTGAGAACTGGATTGGTTCTGCTTCTCTCTATAACACTTATCGTGTTTCTGTCAGTGGCGGCTACAAACAAGTGCGCTTCCCTGGTCTTATACATTCCTTTGCAGGATTTGTATTTACAGATGCAGACGGAAAGTGTATCAGCGCACAGAGTTTCACCATGACTGACTACGTAGGAAACCCCGGCGACTTCGACAACGAGATAGGCGACTATATCTTTGTCAACGTACCAGAGAATGCAGTTTACCTCTATTTCAGCATGGTTGCTGCAAATGAGGCTAAGTTTGGCGATGGTAGCGCATTCGGTGCAATCCCTGTCACGAATCAGCAAGGAGATATTACGGGTTATGCCGCTGTTCTTCTCACTGATTCGACGGAAATTGAAGCCATTGAGCCGTTCTGGGTTGAACACAAGTCGGAACTTATAGGACTCTACCAAGGCTATGCAGAAGGTGTCGTTACGGGCGGTATCGCCACAAGTGGGCTTCGCTCTATCAGCGGTAAGGTTGTTTCAAGAGGTAACGGAACTCCTGAATACAACAATAACTGGCAGTATGACAACGACGGCAATCCTATAGGAAGCATACCATCAACGACACTAAACGGCACGGCACAAGACTTCTTCAACCTTGCACGAATCAGAACGAGCCAGACCAATGTAGATGACGGTGAATATACCACCGTGCCATACGAAACGAGCAAGGATATGGCAAACCTGCTGATGGCATGGTTCGGCACAAGAGACGTTGAAACCATCGTCGGACGCGGTTCTTCTTCTGGCGAAACTACAGGTATTCGCAACAGTATCGGTATGGGTGACTCTGCATATACAGCAACGAATCAGCATAACAAGATGTGGGGTCTGGAGTGCTGGACGGCATCTACATACGAGTGGATGGATAAAGGATGCTTCAATGCTGTATCTTTCAAGACCTTCCTCAAGGCTCGTCGCTTAGAACAGCCCAACGACAATGTTGATTATCATTACAATATCTTACAGCAAGATGGCAATGAACGACGAGTGAAGGCAGCGACAGTCAATTCAGCATCCAATGTTGCAAGAGTCCGCTTTGGCCGATATTGCGATATTGTTGCATCTGCATACGCTGGTGATGGTGTCTATGCCACCTGTTACTCATGTTATCAGTCAACAAGTAGCGGCAAAGGCCGTGTGTTGGGTCGCTCGAGCAACAGTGCGGTCGCGGTCGCGGGGGTCGCTTTTGCGAGCACGGGTTACGCCGCATCGAGCTCGGGCGCGGGCTACGGCGGTCGGCTCTGCTTCTTCGGCAAAATTGAAAACGAGGAAGATGTACTTGAAAAGCGGAGAGCGGAGGCGGCTTGAAAAAGCCGTCTCAACTCCCTGTCTTAACGCATAACGCAAAACGCCTGAGAAAGACGTAATGCGTAAAAGGTAGAGAATCCCATCGAGCCGTGTGTTGGGTCGCTCGAACAACAATGCGAACGCGAACGCGGGGGTCGCTTATGCGAACACGAATAACGCCGCATCGAACTCGAACACGAACAACGGCGGTCGGCTCTGCTAAATCGGAACTCTGCTTCTGGAAAGTTACTCACGGGATGGGTTGACATTCAGAACTAATCGTTGCTACGGCGAACACTTACGGGATAAGTGATGGCAGTCAACGAGGGATTCGAGCCTCGGCAACAGCAAACTTTTTTCAGAAAGAGTTTGGAAAGCCGAAAAATCACAGGGTGTGGTCGATTATGGTCAAGTAGTTTCGTAAGATGCCGAAAGCCCTATGACCACATGAAACGAAGAAGAAACTAATTCAAGATTATGTCTAAGAGATATGGCTATCTGATACAGAAAATAGTTGAACGCAAGAACATGGATCGTGCGTTTGATGAAGTCGTTGATCAGTTGTCAGACGAACCGATAAAGAAGTATCAAAAGGGAGTCCTTACGATACTACCAGGCAGACGTACAAGCTATCGTCGTCAGCGTGAAGAAATCATAGGTCGTTTGACAAAAAGTATCAGCGATGGAACTTTCCGTGTCACGCATTACCGCGAAATGTGGGTCACAGACGGGCCGAAAATCCGTAAGGTACAAAGTCCGTGTGTTGAGCACAGGATTGGTTGCAATGCCATTATGCGCGTAGTAGAAGATGTGCTGTACCCAAGCGTTATCAAAACTTCTGCCGCAAGCATACCCGGTCGTGGTATGCACAGGCTGTTTGCAAAGATGCGCCATGACATTGAAAATGACCGTGATGGCACGGCATACTTCTACAAATGCGATATCAGGAAGTTCTTTGAGAGCATCGACCAAGACCTGATGTGGGAATGTGTCAAAGATAAAATCAAAGACCAGATACTTTTGCCTATCCTGCATAATTTTGTGACGATGATGGAAGTTGGACTAAGCATCGGACTCCGCTCTTCACAATGTTATGGTAACATCTTCCTCAGTGGCATAGACCACTGGTTCAAGGATAAACTTGGAGTAAGGTATTACTATCGTTACTGCGATGATATAGTCATTCTCGCTTCAAGCAAGCGCAAACTATGGATGCTCCGTGACATCATGCACGAACAGGCTGGGTGTTTGAAACTTGAAGTAAAGCCTGACGAATGTGTCAGACCTATATCTGAAGGTATAGACTTTCTTGGATTTGTCTTCGACGGAAAGAAAGCAAGGTTACGGAAACGTACCAAACAGAAAGCCGCCAGAAAACTCCGTAAGATCAAGAGCCGCAAGCGTAGGCAGGAGATTATCGGAAGTTTGAAGGGTATGGCTAAATGGTGTGATGCAAAACATTTATACAAAAAATTAACTGGGAAAAATATGGAAAGTTTTAGCAATTCGGTAAAAGAAATGAAGCAAAAGGGTGTAGATTACACTGGTAAAGATGGTAAGCGCATATTAAGCGGTAAAATTGAGAATCTTCGTTCATTGGTTAATATGCACATTGTTGTATTGGACTTTGAGCCAGACGTTCCTACTGAGAACGGACCCCGATACGTGGTTCAGTTCCAGAAAGACGATGGCAGTATCGGAAAGTATCTGACTAACGACTCTGAACAAAAGTTCTGGCTGAACAAGTTCAAGGAGAATGATAAGATACCATTCGACTGTAAGATTTCACCCGAATACTTTGGTCAAGGTAAGGTTAAGTACAAATTCACTTAAAAACAATAGCATTATGGAGAAGATTTATGGAGCAACCGAACGGCATGACCAATTATTGGTTTTCGGTACGAATCGTGCCATGCTTATCTACGGCTACGGTGAAGAGAACGGTCAGGGCTACGACTATCGCCAGAGTTTCGACCACAAGCCGACGGCAGAGGAAATCCGTGATGTCATTGTATCTCAGATTGATGCCAACACCGACGCAAAGATTCTGACAGGCTATCAGTGGACTGTGCTTCATGGCGATACGACGAAGCCAGAGGAACAGCGACATGTTGGCGAGACCGTCCACGTATGGCTGAACATGGAGAATCAGGGAAACTACAAGGAGGCACATCGTCTGGCTGGCATAAATGCCTCTTTGGTTATCCCCGTCAAGTTCAAAATCAGTGAAGATGCTGAGAAGAAAGCCATCTACGAGACTTTCGAGACCTTTGACGAACTCAACGCCTTCTATCTTGGTGCTTTTGCTTTCATCAAGAAAACTCTCGATGATGGATGGTTAGAGAAAGACAATATCGACATGACAACGTTCGGCTTATGATTGGATTGGTTCTTTCCGCTATGATAGTCATTGCTCTCTATGTGGGAGCAATGGCTTATGTCAGCAAGCAGATACCCGAAAGTATCTCGCAGACTGTTTTCCTTCTGCCCCGCAAGGGTCAGTGGGCGTTTACTATTGTGATGTGGTTGGTAGGGTTCTTGCTCCTGCCTGTACTATTGGAGAAAGTTTCCGAACAGACTCAGTTTCTCGCATTCCTCATGGTTGCGGGAATAGGTTTCGTCGGAGCAGCCCCTTTGGTGGCCAAGGAGAAGAATACCATCCACTATGTGTTTGCGGCCATTGCAGGAATCGCGTCGCAGTTGTTGGTAGCCCTTAACCAACCGCTGCTGCTTCTGACGTGGTTTCTGTATATCGGCTATACTCTGGTGGCGAAAGATGTCAGCCGGAATCTTTTCTGGGTTGAGGTTCTGTGTATGCTGAACATCTTCGCTTTATGTCTAATATGTGGATCTGTAGCCGGAGGCCTCACCCGCCAGTGACGCCTGCAGCGTGTCCTTCCCGGTTTGGATCGTAATATGTATCTTTGCATCAAAAACAGAAGCATCTATGTACATCAAGACACTGTTTGCACTCATAGGAGCCGTGCCGCTCACGATTGCCATCGACGTCATGAGCTACATCTATCAGGACTGGGAGTTTGCCAAGTGGATTGCCGTGGCCATCGTCATCGATACGGCTGCAGGTATCGTCAAGCACTTCATCCACAAGGATATCTCCAGTGAGGAGTTCTGGAGGAAGTTCTCACGCAAGATCTTCGTCTATATCCTGCTGCTCATCCTGTCGAACATCCTGGCTAACTATACCGTGCAGGGGCATGTCGTGGGCTCCACCCAGTGGATATCCGAGTATCTGTGCGTGTTCATGCTGTTGCGCGAGGCGATCTCGGTGCTGGAGAATGTCAACGCCATCGCTCCGATCGTGCCGGTATGGTTGCTGAAACGCCTGAAGGACTATAATGAGAGTGGAGAGTATATCAAGCGTAAAACCAATAAAGAAGAGGAGGAATAGTCATGCAGATTACACAACAACAGCTGCTGCAGGCAGTGCCTGCGCTCTACAAGCCACGACTGGACAGCTTCGTGGCAACATTCAACATGTGGGCGGTACACTTCGGCATCGACACGCCGCTCAGGGTCGTTCACTACCTGGCACAGGTTTTCCATGAGAGTGCCTATCTGAAGAGCACCGAGGAAAACCTGAACTACTCAGCCGAGGCGCTGCTGAGGGTATGGCCGAAGCACTTCAACAGGGCCAACGTGGACCTCTACGCCCACAACCCGCAGCGCATTGCCAACCGTGCCTATGCGAACCGCATGGGAAACGGCTCTGAGGCGAGTGGCGACGGTTACCGCTACCGGGGGCGCGGATTCATCGGCACCACTGGCAAGGCCAACTATCAGGCCTATGCCGAGAGTGAATGGTGCGTAGGAGACCTCATGTCACATCCCGAATGGCTTGCCAAGTCGCCGGGCGACCAGAAGTCATCGATGTTCTTCTGGCTCCAGAACGATTGCAACAGATTTGCCGATGCCGACGATGTGAAGGGGCTGACGAAGCGCATCAACGGAGGCCTGAACGGCTACGACAGCCGACTGGCCCTAACCGAGAAATTCAAGGAGGTGTTCAACGTCAAATGAAAGAGGGAGATATCTATATGAACGGACAGTATCACAATCCCAATGATTTCTGGCGACAGAGGATGGAGCCATGGGAGTACGACAGCATAGAGGAAGGCTTCAGGAAGCTAGTGAAGGTGATTGCAGTCCTTGCCATCGTAGCGCTGCTGATGTGGCTGCTTTGCGGCTGCAGGACGTGGAAGCACAATACGACGGAGCGGGAGCAGACTGACGACAGCGTGCGCATCGAGTACCGCGAAAAGATCGTCAAGGTGCCCGTGACGGTCTATGTCGAGGTGCCGGTCGAGCGACAGATACAGATGGCAGACGACTCATCGCATCTGGAGACATCCTTTGCCGTGAGCGATGCCCGTATGATATGGATCGACAGCGTGCTGTTCCTGCGCCACTCGCTGGAGAACAAGCCGCAGAAGATTGCCAGGACCGACAGCGTGCCGATAGTGGAGAAGGAGAAGATCATGTGGAAGACCCGCCGCGTCACCTATACCAAGACGGAGATACGCGAGAAGAAGCCGCCTTGGTGGCAGAAGGGCCTCATGTGGGCTGGTGGCGTGTCGATCGTCGTGTGTCTGATTTTCCTAATCGTTAAATTGATTATAAGGATCCATGGCGGTGGACTGGTATCAAAGATTACATGACTCCTTTTTTATTAAATTATAGAGAGTTAGAAATGTTATTAGCGTCCCCGCTGCAGCGATGCACCGGGGATTTTTCACTCTCGAATGTTAAAAACGATATCAAAACGAATACTTTTTACCTCAAAAGCTTGGAGAATAGTATTATTTTTGTTACCTTTGCAGCGTAAACAAAAAACTGGTATGAAGGCATATAAAACAAAACAGGTCATCAAGATGCTTGAAGATGACGGATGGTTCCTGTATGCCACGAAAGGAGATCATCGTCAGTTTAAGCACCCCTCTAAACCGGGGAAGGTCACCGTAAACGGTCCGATGAATAAGGAGATGGACCAGAGGAACCTCAATAGCATCTGGCATCAGGCGGGTTGGAAATAGTCCACCCGCCGCCAATGCCAGCCGGAATGAGAAAAAGTGAACAAAGGCAATAAGACAAATACAGATAACAACTTAAAACGAGATTATGAACAAGATTCGAGTGGACGTAACATGGTGCGAGAATAATTTCTCGGCATCACTGGGCGAGAACGTCCCCGGTGCAGTCGTGTTTACTGCAGACACATTCGCCGAACTTCAGAAAGAAGCAAAAGAAAGCCTCGAGTTCCACATCGAGGGAATGGTTGCCGATGGCGACGAAGTTCCCCAGTGGCTCGTGGACGGGGACTATGAATTTGAGTACAGGTTCTTGGATGCCACATCACTTCTCCGAGCATACGAGCCTTACCTCTCACTGGCGGCCATCAGCCGTGCTTCTGGAATCAATCAGCACCAGCTGTCACACTATGCCAACGGCATCAAGCGTCCTCGCGCACAGCAGCGGGAGCGCATCATCGAGGGCATACACAAAATCGGAAAGGAACTGCTGTCTCTTGTGTAAGGCCAGCACACCATAGCGAAAGCCCTGCAAGCAAATATCGGCCTGCAGGGCTTTTCTCATACGCGCACGTATATAAATAATGTGTTCACGCCGTAAACAAAACGCTTTCCGAACGAAAACGTTTGCTTTAAGGTTGTTTAACGTTTTTTTTTTGTATATTAACCAGAAACGTCGTATCTTTGCAGCGTCGTTAGACGAAATACTCATCCTGGCTCGGGCACCAGTCAATCGCCCATCAACCACAGAGGGGCTTTTTTAATGCCCATATAACTCAAGCATGGCGGCTGGAGGTTTCCGCAGAAATTACGCTCGACTCAGGACGTACTTCATCTGACGACAACGGGGACTGACAGCCGCCTCCCTTTTTCCCCGTGGGGCAGGCCGGCAAAGAGTTATTAACGCATTAAAAAAAGAATTGATTATGAAACAAGTAACCCAACTTCAGATTCCGTTCGACGACTACGAGATCGTGTCGTCCGAGCCCCTCAAGCCTCAGGCTCCCGCCGCTGCCGTCAGCGACTTCATCTGCTACAGCCTCGAACTCCCCGCCTTCAGCGCCGTCTCAAGAGCCGCTGCCCGGATCAAGGGCTCGGCCGTCCTCTTCGCCCAGGCGACTCTCTGTGTGGCTTTTGCCTTCGGTATCATGTTTCTCGCAGCAATCCTTCAAGGCTGACCATTATGGCTACAATAGACAATCTCAACAAGACTCTCACGGAGAAGATCGGCGAATTCACCGCCGTCGACCAGCTCCGCCCGACGATCGACACCGTCGGCTACGCCATGCAGTACCTCCTCGACGAGGGAGACCACTTCAGCGAGCGCGACACCCTGTCCATCCTCCGTGCACTCAATATCCTGAGGAATCACCTGCAGACCATCTGCGACCTCCGCGTTTCCATCGAATGCGAGAAATTCACCCTTGCCCGCAAAGGATCTGACCAGTAACCCTAAAGAATACATTTTTTTACATCAGCGTTTTCCGTCTGCAGCCGCACCGTCCGCGAGGCCCGTGCGGTTCTCTTTTTTTTCTTTTCCATTTCTTGTAACTCTGGAAAGAATTTGCTACAGTTCCCCGCTCCAGTGCTTCGTCTGTTCCTCCGGTTCCTTGGCCCGCTTGGCGTAGAGGTTGGTCACGGCCACGTCCGAGTGGCGTGCCTGGTCGCGGGCCGTCACCAGCCCCATGGCGTTGATGCCGTCGCGGATGCCGGAGTCCTTCAGCGAGTAGAACTGGAAGCGGTCGTCCCAGTGGAGCGCCTGGCGCACCTTCTTCCACTCGTAGCGAAACTGGTTGATGTATGTCTGCTGGCGTCCGGGCCTCAGGTCTTCGCCGAAGAGGTAATCCCCGTTAGTCGTGCCGTCGAAGGTCTTCAGGGCGACCATCAGCCGCACCACCTCGTCGTGCAGCCCCACGGTCTGCGTCCGCCGATTCTTCGAGATCTCAGCCCTCACGGTCACGGTCTGATGCTTGATGGAAATGTCGCCGAGCTTGATGTTTCGCAGTTCCTCCGGACGGATATTGGCGTAATACACCATCATGCAGCACAGCAGGAACCTCGGGTTCTCCCTCTCCAGATACTCCTTCAGCTGCTTCAGCTGGCGGTGCGACAGCGGGTCGCGCTTCTTCTCCTCCTCTCTCAGCATCCGGATATCCTCCACCGGGTTCGCCGTCATGTAGCGCCGCTCCACGAGCCACGCCCCGAGCGTCGAGAGCCAGGTGCGGTGGTTGTTGCGTGTGCGTGCGCTCACGTCCTTGTCATATATAAGGTAGTCCAGGTAGTCGGCCACCCACTCATGGCAGAACTGGCTCACCTGCCCTATCCGGTTGCCCGTCTCCTCCTGGTACTGCTCCAGCCCCTTCAGGCGCGACTTGTAGTCGTAGGCCGTCTTCGCCTTCAGCTGTCCTTTGGCCACGGCCGTCTCCAGATACTGTTTGTACCGCTCCATCACCTGCTCCCACGGCGTGAACTGTCGGGTCTTCCCGGCGTTCACCCACGGGTTCCAGCCAGCCTTCAGCTTCTGTACCAGTGCCGCGATCAGCTCCATCCCCATGGCCACCTTGGCCTTGCGGGTCTTGTAGCAGTCCAGCTGGAACTTCTTCCGCCGCATCTTCCCCCTTGCCGGGTCGTACGCCTGGAAGTCCACATACCACTGCCTGCCCCTGTGTAGCACGGGGTAGGTCCATTCCGTTACCTCTTTTAACTTGATGATTTCTTCTGCTGCAGAAAACATTTTTTTACATTGTTTGCCGCGCAACCAATGTGATTCAACAATGTTTCGTCTGACTCCCGTCCGCTTTCTCCAAACGAGAAGAAGGTAATCAGCCTCATTATCAGCTTCTTACCTTCAAAAGTTGCGGAGGCAGGATTCGCCAAATTACTGAAAATCAGCATTTTATGCGTGTCTGAGTTAATATTTTTTGGATAATTGTCCGTAAAAAGTATGGCGAATTTGGCGCGTATGTATATGAATACATAAGACAGCCATCGGAGGGGTGGCCGTGTCTGAGTTGCGGATAGCATGGGGAAAATCTGTGTTTATTTGACAGTGGTGGAAAGCAGTCGCTGGCGATACTCTTCCCAAATAAAGTAAAGTGCATCGCAGAACCTGTCGAGTTCCAAGACGGGAACGTCGGCCACTTTGCGGCCCTCCTTATAGAGGCAGATTTTGCATGAGGGGAGGGATTCCATGCCGATATGGAAGCCTGCGTCGCCCGTCAACACACTGCTGCAACTGGATCGGGCCTTGCCGAAATGACGGATCAGGCACTCCTTTTCGTTCCTGAAGACGAAGAAAGCGGTCTCCTTGTCTGCCGGCCACTCGAAGCTGGCCATTTTCTCCATCGGGTAGGTGTCCAGTTCCAAATAGTCATCGATGATGGCGGCAGCCACATAGCGCACCTTCTCGCCATCGTTCAGGGGCAGATCGAGCTCCAGCGGCGTGAATGGCAGTTCCGTCAACCCCCGGTCTACTACAATATTGCTGCAGACCCCCGCATTCTCCGTTCCGAAGAAGAATCCGACGGGGAGATGCAGCGATGCCGACAGGCTCTCTATAAGCCCCGTCGGCACATCGTCCATGCTGAAGAACTTCCTCAGCCGGCGGACATCCATCCCGAGCAGTTCGGATATCTGGAGCTCCGTCTTGCCTGTCTGCTGCAGTATCTGTTCAAGTTTCCTTCCGTCCATGCGGCTGTTATTGTTTCATGTTCTCAATGATGCGGATGAGCCTGTCGATCTGCTCCTGGCTCTTGTCCAGCTGACGGTCACGCGACTGAATCATCTCCATGAGGCGAGAGTCGCCCTGACTCCCCTCCTCCTCGTACATTTCGGCCATAGTAAGTCCAAGTAGTTGAGCCACCTTCTCTATGATGCCTGACTTTATGTCGTCCTGCCCGAAATAGGTACGCCACTGGGTGGGGTGCATCCCCAACTTCTCGGCGAGTTCCTTCTGGGTCTTTCCTGAGCGGATGATGATGGCCTGCAACTCTTTTCCTGTCATAGCCGTGCAAATACTCTATTATTATGTTAAAATAGTGTTAAAGATAGAGTATTTACTCTTTTGTATAGAATAAAAATACTATCTTTGCACTCGAAATTATTTATTTCCGATACAAAGGTAAGTATTTTATTTTAATAAACAAAGGTTTTAAACGAAAAGTTTTAGAAAAATGGTATTCAGTGACTACATGAACAGTCTCTCGACCAAGGCGGTGAGCGAGAAGAAGCGCAAGGTCTTGGAGCTTGCCGAGGCAGTATGCAAGAGCGAGGTGGTGATCTACAACTGGATTGCCGGTCGCGCCACGCCCAACAGGCTCGAGCGCAAGACGATCAGCGGCGTGTTGAACATACCGGAGGAAGAACTCTTCCCCGACGCAAAGTAAGGAGGGCCTAGGATGGAAAAGCTCGTCAACATAGAGTTTTTTAAGACCCCGGACGGGTGCGTGATGTACAAGCGGCAGGGTGAGGCCGTGAGAGAGCTCACTGAGCAGGATCGTGACCTTGTGGGAACGCTGCTGTCGCTCATCCGCACCCGTTATCCGGAGGCCTTCGCTGCGCTGAGCGATATCTACAGCCGCTCGGAGCGAAATCGTGCCTGGTACGAGTTCCAGATGGCGAGCCGCTTCATCCGCTGCAACCTGGGCGACTACGACACCCAGACGATCGACATCGACGGCGACGGGCTGCTGCACTTCGAGCAGATGAAGTGCCCGCTGATGGGCACGGGCGACTGCCGCTGGGACGGTGTGATCTGCAGCCCCACCCTCTCGACGGGGCTCACCACCCGCGAGCTGGAGCTGCTGCCGCTGATCGCAGAAGGACTGCAGAGTCATGAGATTGCCGAGCGGATGTCGATCTCCAAGAACACGGTGGACCGCCACCGCCAGAACATCCTGGCAAAGCTCGGCAAGCGGTCGGCGGCAGAGCTGGCGGCATGGTACCATGGACAAGTGAAGCAATGAACGTAGAGAATGAGGCCCGTTCCACGGGTAAAGGCCTCGCAGACAGCCGGGAAAGACCGGCACCTGTCCCGGAAAGTCTGTAAACGGTGCAACAGTCATGGGATAAGGTCGGGAGCCTTCCAGGATATCAGGGGGCGAACGTCCGAAGGCTTGGGATGAGCGGTGGTTCGAATCCACACCGGGACACAAGACAGGTTTTTATCGTTAGAGTATTATATAAGTTCAACACACTTAGAGGGGTGCGGCGGCACCCGCCTTCATGCCAGTCTTAGAATAATCAGACTCGACCTTCATGGGTATTTGGCGGATAAGGTGGAAGGATTGTTTTTTCAGGATCAGGACATAGCCCGCGAGGGAACTGCATTTTTCAAGAATACTAACAATATAGCGGGCCGAAAAGGACGGTCCAAAGGCTTTTCCGAGGGCGGCGCAGGCCGCGGCGATCTTTGAGTTAGTGCATGAGTAGATGTGTTTGAAAAACTCAATCTGCAAGTGGCTAAGCAGGAAATGTCGGTATGTATTGGTTAGTTATTCAGCGTATTTAGTGTCTCTTCCCGCATTCCGGTGCGGGAAGTTTTCGGAAAAACGGTTTAATAAAATATATATAGGATATGAAGACAGAAGATTTTGAAAGAGCAATCGAGGCCCTGGGCATCCAGGACTTGGAGATCATCAGGTTCTCCTATGAGTTGAACGGCGGCGTGGCTGCCGTGTACGCCCGCCAGTGCGAACTGACGTGGATAAAGTGGGATGCCACCGGTCGCGGTTTCCGTTTCGAGCAGCCCGCCGACATGGAAGGCTGCATCAGCAGTGCCAACGTGATGTATCTCGACTACCAGCGGGATGTGTACCTCGACCTGAAGTTTGAATGACAAGAGATTATGAAACTTAGCAAGAAAGAGGAGCATCAGCTGCAGCTATGTCTGGAGCGGGTTCGCGACTGTCAGTTCCGGCTGTCCGACTGCCGTGAGTTCCTGGTCAAGAGGGGATGGATCATCAACGGCCTTCCGGATGCGATCCAGAACGGGTACGAGGCTCTGGAGAGAACAGAGTCGCTGATAAGGGAAATTCAGAAAGAGAACTTTGCCGTAAGGCAGCAAATGGACTAATTATGAAAAGATACACCCCATATATAAGGGCGCCCTACCACACTCCCGCTGCAGCGGGAGGATCACTCCTCCCCTGCAGCTTTACCGGCAGCCTCGAGGATGCAGCGGTTGATGAAGTCAGCCTTCGACCCCTCGATGCGCTTCAAGATGTCGTGCACTTCCTGCGTAGCACGGAATCCGTAGTAGTGTACGCCCTTCTTCTTGCGGCCTGCGCCCTCTCTGGCGCCGCCCCTGCCGGACTTTTTCTCCGGCATCTCGATCTCAGCATGAAATTCCATAAGCAAAATGTTTTGAGATTAAAAAATAATTTGTATCTTTGCAGCATAAAACCCGAAGCTGGGAGGGTTTCCCCTCCCTTTGGTACTCTAAAGGACTATTCTCAGAATTGTTACCTTTATTTTCCAAATCCTAAAGAAAATCGTGAACTCCATAGGGCTTCGGGTTTTTTTTGTTTCCTACTCTTTTTAAGGTTTTCGGAGTTTTCCTCTTGTCATCTTTTGACATTGCAAAGGTACGAAAAATATTTGAATTACGCAAACAAAATCAAAAAAAATATTTTTCACTAAAAAACCAAAATAATTATGAGTACAACCAATGTAGCAATTATTAACGGCATCAGCCTCCAGGTGGTGGCCGATGAGCGAGAGCAGTTAGTGGCTGTAAAGCCGGTGTGTGAAATCCTCGGAGTGGACTTTTCCGCTCAAAGAGCCAAGCTGAAGGAGCATCCGGTTTACGGTTCAACTATGGTGCTGAGCACCACAGTTGGAGCTGATGGCAAGGAGCGTGAGATGGTATGTATCCCTCTGCAGTTCTTCCCCGGATGGCTCTTCTCCATCAACCCAGACAACGTCAGGGAGGAAGCCCGCGAGAGGCTGATCGAGTATCAGCTGGAGTGCAACAAGGTGCTTTTCGACTACTTCTTCAGCCGTGTGGACTTCTCGCGCAAGAAGGAGAAGGCGGTGGCCATGGCCAAGGAGACCTGCGACGAGAAGCTGGAGCAACTGCGCATCGCCAAGAGCGAGCTGAAGGTGGCTGAGAACGAACTGAGCAAGGCGATGGCCATGACCTTCGAGGACTGGCAGGCCGACCGCCAGCAGCTGACGATACCGGGATTTGAGGTATGAGGATAAAGGAGGAGATTTCTAATTATGAATACAGAAGAGAAAATCAAAGAATTGTTCCGCCAGCTGGGCAGGACAAAGAAGGTTGAATTTATCAGCGACAACATCGACTATGCGTCAGACCGGGCCATCGTCCGACATGTCGGCAGTTACATCTGTGATATTCTGGAGGACCTGTGGGAAGACGGGCACATCGAAGGGGTGATAGTGTTTCTGAAAAGCAAAGGGTATAAGGTGGAAAAGGCATGAGAAAGAAAAGAAAGAATACCGCCAGGAACCTGAGCCTGCCCATGTGGCTGAAGCTCCGGATGAACGATTCGTTCTTCGGCTCGGTAAAGTGGATGATCGACAGTGCGGAGAAATGCAATTCCAAAGGCATGAAGGTGAGACTGAAGCTCAAGCGCACGCCCTGGATAGCAATATTAGAGGTGAAGCGCCATGGCAATTGAAAACAATATAATATGAAACGAGTATATATCAGCGGAAAAATCGGCGAGGAGGTGATCAGTGACGCCACCCGCCGGAAGTTCGCCCGGGCCGAGGAGATGCTCAGGGCGAAGGGATACGACGTGTTCAACCCCTGCGACGAGAAGTGGCAGGCGACCCTGCGCAGGGACTACGAGAAAGAGAAGCTGTCGCCCGGCAGTCTTCTGCTGCAGGGCAAGTTCCCGACGTTCTACGCCTACGTGCTGCTGAGGGACCTGATGGTGCTGTCCACGAAGGATGCCGTCTATTTCCTCGACGACTGGGAGGCGAGCAACGGCGCCAACACGGAGTTGAGCTTTGCCATGGCCACCGGCATCAGGCGCCTCTGGCAGAGCGAGACCGATGCCGCAGTCTATAGCGACGACGGCGAAAAGCAGGAGGACGTACGACTGCCGATAGCCGGAAAGGAGGGTGGCGTATGAAGAAACTTGTGGATGCGCTCAATCCGAAGTGCGAGAAGATCACCCAGAATGCCCATGACTACCTTTTCAAGGTAAATGGCGGTGCTGAAGAACTATCCTGGAACATCCATCTGTTGAGCGACTATATGGCCAAGACCTACACGCTCGACGACGACGGCTGCGTGCGCTTACAGGCGATGGCCGCCCAGGCAAGTGCCATCAGCAATGAGATAGTAGACCTGATCAACGCAATCTCAGAGAAAGACATGGAGCCATGAGCAGAGAACCCAAGTACATCGTCACCGCCGTGAACGAGCTGACGGGCGAGCGCGAGGCCATCTCCAAGCCCCACAGCCGGTGGAAAACCGAGGAGCTGCTGGTGAAGGCCCGCCGCGACCACCGCCGTCACCGCAAGCAGGCCTGCTACTCGCTCCACCGCATGGAGCCGTGGGTGGAGCGCGAGGGCACGCTGCCCTTCACCCCCCCCCTGAAAGCAGGCCGTCCTTAGTGTAATAACCGTAAATCTGTATATTTGCATCCGGCAAAGAAAAGAAATGAATCAACATGATTGACAGACAACGCGTGATGGACGAGACCAGGCAGGGTCTCGACATCCTCTTAGACCTCTACCCGCAGGCCCGTGACTGCGTGAACACGAAAAAACAGTTCAAGATGCGCCTCTCCGAGAAGACCGCCTCGGCCACCATCCGCCAGAACAAGGCGGGTCTCTGGGTGGTCCACGACTTCGGCGGCGACGACGAGGACCTGAACGCCATCGACGCCTGGATGCGCCTGAAGGGGTGGGACCGCTCCCGCTTCGGCGCGGCGGTGCTGGCCATCGCCCAGGAGTACGGCATCCGCGACGAGCTCTCGCCCGACAAGAACTTCGCCCGCGTGGTGGAGCGTGCCGCCAGCGAGGATGAGCTGGAGGGCCAGTGGTACTACGAGATCCGTGAGTTCACCGACCGCGAACTGAAGATCCTCGGCCCGATGGTGACCCGCGACACCTGCGAGCGGCTCCACTGGCACGCCCTGGAGTGGCTGGGCAAGGTGAAGGACCGCCGCATCAAGGAGTTCCACTCCAACGACTCGTTCCCCATCTTCCTGCGCGAGTGCTTCATCGAGCACCCCGAGAAAGGCAAGCCCGACCGCTTCTACAAGGTGTACCGCCCCTACGAGCCCGACAAGAAGTGGCGCTTCATGTACTTCCCCGAGGGCGCGAAGCCCCAGAACTACATCAACGGGCTGGCCGAGCTCCGCAAGGCCTTCGAGAAGCTGAACAAGGATCAGCGCGAGCAGGACGACGACTGGCAGACGAAGAAGCTCTGCGACATCCCCCGTCCAGGCGCCGACCGCGGCGTGACGCGCTACTACCGTGCGGTTCTCTGCTCCGGAGAGCGCGACGCCCTCTGCGTGGCCGCCCGCGGCGACTGTCCGGTGTGGCTCAACAGCGAGACCGCCCGCCTCGACCAGCAGGACTACCTCGACATCATCCGCTATGCCGGCGAACTGGTGAACATCCCCGACCTCGACCAGACCGGCATCGCCCGAGGCTCGGCACAGGCCCTGAAGTACATGGAGATGAAGACCTGCTGGCTGCCCGACACGCTGCGGGAGATGCGTGACAACCGCGGACGCCCCTCGAAGGACTTCCGCGACTGGTGCCAGTACTACCCGACGATGCACGACTACTTCGACCTGATGGACCGTGCCGTCGAGGCCAAGTTCTGGGTGACGAAGACCTCGGAGAAGAGCGGCGAGCGCCGCCACAAGATCGACGCCACCTGCCTGCACCAGTTCCTCCGGCTCCACGGCTTCGCCATCCTGAAGGACGACAGCGACCAGGAGCCGCAGATCGTGCGCGTGAAGAACAACATCGTCTATAGAAAGCGCCCGCGCGACGTGCGCCAGTTCGTGCAGCTCTGGGCCCTGGGCGCCAAGGATCCCGACTGCCCCACGGAGACGCTGCGCCAGGACACCCTCATCCGGCTGGAGCACGGCGTGAGGAACCTGATCCTGACCGACGTAGCCTTCACCCCCGCCTACCTCTCGGCGCTGACCACCGTCGATCCCGACTTCACCTCCTACACGGCCCGCACGCAGGACTTCTACTTCCAGAACGGCCTGGTGCACTGTCACGGCGAGGACTACGAGCTGCACCTCTACCGCGACCACTCGCTGGAGACCTGCGTCTGGAGCCAGACGGTCATCCCCCACGACTTCCGCAAGCTGGAGCCCATGTTCCGTGTCGAGTGGGTGCCCGGCGAGACGATGGACGACGGACAGACGCCCCGCTTCCGGCTGAAGGTGGCCGACTCGAAATCCTCCCACCTCTTCGGCTACCTTATTAATACGAGCCGCCTCTACTGGCGCCAGGAGATCGAGGAGCAGTTCCCCGACTCGCCCGACGCCCAGCGCGCCTATCTGGAGATGCACCCCTTCGAGATAGCGGGCGAGAGCCTTACCGACCAGCAGCGCGACGAGCAGGCGCAGTGCCTCGTGAACAAGCTCTTCACGCTGGGCTACCTGCTGCACGCCTACAAGAGTCCCTCGCGCACCTGGGCCGCCTTCCTGATGGACAACCGCATCGCCGAGACCAACGAGGCCAACGGCCGCTCGGGAAAGTCATTCTTCACCGAGGCCCTTAAGCAGCTGCTCCACCTCGACATCACCACGCTCGACGGCAAGGTGCTCGACCTGCAGAAGGATACCCACGCCCTCTCCGACGTCACCCGCTACACCCGTCTGGTGCGCGTTGAGGATATCAACCAGTACACATCGGTGAAGGACTTCTACAACCTGATCAGCGGCGACATGCGCGTCAACCCCAAGGGCCTCACGCCCTACACCATCCCCTTCTCGGAATCCCCGAAGTTCCTCTTCTCGACCAACTACGTGCCCGGCGACTTCGACGCCTCCAGCGACGCCCGCATGCTCTACGTCACCTTCAGCGACTACTACCACCAGCGCACCGCCGAGAACCCCTTCGGCTACCGTGAGAGCCGCACCATCTACGACGACTTCCAGAAGAACCTCTTCGACTCGTTCTACACCGAGGACGAGTGGAACGCCGACCTGAACCTGCTGATGCAGTGCGAGCAGTTCTACCTGTCGCTGGCCATGAAGCCGGTGAAGGTACTGCCGCCGATGCAGAACATCATCCAGCGCAAGCTGAAGACCGAGATGGGTCCGCAGTTCGAGGAGTGGGCATCGACCTTCTTCGCGCCCGACGGTCCGAACGTGAACCGCCAGTTGGTGCGCAAGAACGTCTATGAGACCTACCTGAAGGACTGCCCTGGCACGAAGGATGCCATGAAGCGCTTCTCGCTGCGCCTGAAGGCCTTCGCCAAGTGGGCCTCCTGGATCTACGCCCTCAACCCCCAGGACCTGCTCAACACGCAGGGCCGCAACATCCGCTCTTCGCGCGACATGACGACCGGCGAGCTGGTGCAGGAGGAGATGATCCATCTGCGCACGAAGGACGAGGAAGCCCGCCTGAAGCAGCAGATGCAGGACATCTGGGGCCCCGGGGCAAGGTAATCATATTCATTTCTTTAGCCACTTCTGGGTGGCCGCCGACATCCCATATACGGATGCGGCGGCCACCTTTTTTGTGTACCAGGAGCCCGGTTTCCCCGTTTTCCTCTCCCCTTTCCCCTCTCTCTGAATGTGCAAACAATCTGTATATCTGTATATCGGCATTTGCGAAACGTGAAAAAATCCTTTGTTTATCGTGGTTTGCGGCCTATTTCTTTGTTTACAGATATACAAATCCGATTTGTATAACAGAAATAGAATCTGTATATTTGTATAACAGAAGTGAAAAGCCGATTTACAAATTTTAACGCGAGGAATCGGCCTGTCCGGCCATTTACAGAAGGGAGGGCGGGATACAAATCGCTTTACAGGTCGGAGTGTATGACAGTCGATGCTCCGAAACGCCGATAAACAGGGCTTTTTCTGGGCGTCTGTTGCCCTGTTTACAAATTATACAGAAAAATCGGCTGAAAATCCGTGAAACAGAAAAAAAAGAATTACCTTTGCAATGTTGTTTACAGGAAAATCCGTTAAGAGAGAGAGGAAGCAGTCTATGAAGTATCAGTCTCAGCACCGTCGCGTGGCCCTGGTCCGCTTGGAGCCCTACCTGGCGAAGTACGCCCGGATGAAGTTCGAGGTGGACCCGAAGTCGGGCGGCATCAGGATCCCCGACTCGTTCAACCTCTACCACTGCGTGTGGCAGGCGATGTCGAAGTGGCCGCTGGAGCGGTGGCACATCGGCGTGCTTCGCCGCAGCGACGAGCCCGACGGCAACCTGCTGATCCATCTGCCCGACCGGCGTGAGAACGGCTTCCGGAAGGATCCCCGGTACTGGAACTATATCTCGCCGCGCCATGCCCGCCAGATCAACCGCGAGCTGAAGCGACTCTTCGACTGGGAGTTCCACCACTACGTGGAGACGTTGCTGGAGTATAATCCCGGCACGATAACGAAGAAGGAGGCCGTCGGCCGGTTCGCCCGGAAGTACGCCCTGGGCATCGACGTGGAGGAAGCGCTGCTGAAGAACTTCCAGCGCCACGAGCGCTCGGTGCGCATCCTTTTAGGGTTAAGAAAACGTAAATCCCCGGAAAATAATGTTAATTCCGCTCGGCTTTCGACTACCGTTTTGTCCTGTCGGAAACCGCCCTTCCTGGGTGCCGGAAACGGTGCCTCAGGGTTCGCCGATGGCCTCGATGACGGCACGGACCTGAGCTGGTGTAAAGGTGCGCTGCTGACGATGGCGATAACCGAGGGCCTGCAGTCGCTCGGTAAGTCCGGGATAGTAGGCAATCCATCCCTTTAGTTTCTTCCATGCCGCCTCCGGCGATATGCTGGGCGAGTAGAGCTGTGCCAGTTCGGTGCGCCCGTACTCGCGGATCTCGAAATCTGCTCTTTTCATGATTCTGTGCTGTTTTCTGGGTGCAAAGATACAACCATTTCCGTGAACCCACGCCGATGACCAGTGCCAATAATCAGCCGTAACAGCACCCGGTTGTCCCGTTTCGGGTCTTTGCCGTATATAATAATGTGTAGTATCTTTGTGGCGTAAAAATTATCAGAAGATATGGCATTTTCCACTTTATACTACACGATTCTGAACAAGCCGTTCTTCATCGACGTGCGCCGCATCGACGCACAGGCGGTGCTGATCGACAAGTTCCTGGAACACGACATCGAGGGATTCTCCGGCAAGAAGCTGAGCGACACCACACCCATTGGCAGGGCCTTCATCGCCCTGCGACATGCGTCCGACCAGGGAGCCACGGCCTCAGGCGATTTCTCAAAAGCGCCTGAGGGCAGCGTGGCCGTCATCCCGCTGAAGGGCGACATGATGAAGGAGGGCACGATGTGTTCCTACGGTACCGAAGAGCTGGCAGCCGTCGTACGCGAGGCAGCCGACGCTAAGAATATCATCGGCATCCGTCTCGACATCGACTCCGGCGGCGGGGCCGTCGATGCCATCCCCCCGATGCTCGACGCCATCGCGTACTGCCAGTCGAAGGACAAGCCCGTGGTGGCAGCCTGCGACCTCTGTGCCTCTGCAGCCTACTATGTGGCCAGCCACTGCAACAGCATCGTGGCCGTGAACGACATCTCTGCGGAGTTCGGCTCGATCGGCGTGATGATGCAGTTCCCCGACTACGCCAAGTACTACGAGCAGAAAGGCATCAAGATCCACACGATCTACAGCGACCTCTCCGACTATAAGAACGCCCCCTTCGAGGCAGCCCGCAAGGGCGACTACAAGTCGATCAAGGAGGAGATGCTCAACCCGCTGGCCCGCCAGTTCCAGGAGGCCGTCAAGTCGCACCGCAAGGACCTGAAGCAGGATATCGACGGCATCCTCAACGGCCGGGTGTTCTACGCCCGCCAGGCATTGGAGTACGGTCTGATCGACCAGATCGGCACCACCGAGAGCGCCACCGAGAAGGTGCGCCAGCTGTCGGCACAGATGCAATTAACGCAATACGCTGCAAGTTTGTGAGTTTTACATAATTGTTTTAAGTTTTTAGTTATTAGGTTTATGAAGAAAGAATTCAAGATGGTTGCCGGCTGGGTCATGTCGGTCCTCGGCATCCAGAATTTCGCGAAAGACAACGACGGCAAGCTCTTCCTCACGGCTGAGCAGGAGCAGACGTTGAAGGAGAAGTATGGCGAGAAGTTCGTGGAGGGTTTCAAGGCCGACCTCTCGAAGATAGAGGTTGACGGCGACCAAGTCAACCTGACACTCTCTGCCGAGGAGCGTCTGGAGCTCGACGCCAGCCGCAAGGAGACTGCGCGCCTGAAGGCACAGATCGAGACCATGCAGGCAGCCGAGAAGGACTTCAAGGCCACCATCGCCAAACTCGAGAAGCAGGCTGCCGACCCCAAGGGACAGCAGGTGACCGTCTCTGAGCTGGAGAAGAAGGCCATCGCCGCCGGCGTTGACCTCTCGCTGAAGCACAACCGTTTCCTGGTTGACTACATGCAGGGCAAGGTATCGGCTGCCTACAGTGGCGACTCCACCATCGACACCCAGGAGCTGAAGCGGGAGTTCGGCAAGTACGTCGCCTCCAACCGCCTGGAGATCCTGAAGGGCCTGTTCGGCCAGACCGAATCGACCCAGTACATGAGTACGATCATCACCGACAAGACGGAGGTCCGTGCCAACCAGGCATCGGTCATCGGCACCGTGCTCCAGCAGTTCGTGCCGAAGTGGACGCCGTCGGGCGCCGCCAAGTTCACCCCGCTGGTGATCAAGAACTACAAGTGCAAGATCAACGTGCCGATCATCCCCTCCGACATCATGGAGGATATCCTCGGCTACATGTACGACGAGCAGGCCTCGCAGCTGCAGTCGATGCCCGTGGTGCGCTACATCCTCTTCCAGCTCATCTTCCCGAAGCTCGACGAGGAGCGCGAGCAGGCACTCGCACTGGGCCGCTTCAAGGAGCTGGAGCCCGACGAGCACGGCAACTACACCGCCTCCAAGCCCTCTGAGACCATGGACGGCTACCTGACCCAGCTCATCGACCTCTACGCCGAGCGCGAGACCGAGGGCTCGAAGGGCAGCGGCCTGCGCTGGCTGCAGGTGGGCAAGCAGATCAACCCCGCACAGAAGAACGTGCGCACGATCATCGACGCTGCCGTCAAGGAGGTCAGCGACAATTATCCTCTCTACGCCAAGAAGGCCATGAAGGTGCACATCGACCCGGTACTGGCCGACGCCTACCGCCGCGAGTACCTCGAGGAGTACAAGTGGCTGAAGAACCAGGACGGCACCCACAAGAACGACATCGACTTCTCGAACTTCACGTTCGCCGAGCTCGAGGGTATGCGTGGTACCGGCTGCTTCTTCATCACCCCGAAGGAGAACTTCAAGCACCTGATGTCGCACAACCCGCAGAACGTCACCCTCCGCTTCCAGGAACAGGACTACGAGGTGAAGATCTTCGGCGAGTGGTGGGAAGGCACAGGCTTCTGGATGGGCGAGGCCATCTTCGCCTACATCTCTCCGACGGCTGCCACGAAGTACGCCAAGACAGCCGCTCCTGCTGGTGGTGAAGGCGGCGGTAACGGCGGTGGCATCTGATGCCTCCAACTTCAATCCTTCAATTTTTTAACTTTTAAATTTTTATAAGCTATGGCAGAAGAATATAGCATGGTAAGCGTGAAGAAGCAGGGCTCGAATCCCGGCCAGCCACGCGGTAAGAAGAACATACTGCTCATCTTCGATTTCGACAAGTTCAAGATGGTGCGCGATGAGAAGAGCGTGAAGGTAACGGCGCTGACAGCCATCGACAACACCGTGAAGCCCATCGGCATGTTCGTCAACCAGAACAGCATCGATGCAGGCGACGAGGTGAAGGGCGATGCCTACGCACGCGGCTTCATCCATCACGTGAACTTCGACCATCCCGGCACGGAGCTGGAGGTGGCCGAGTTCAAGGGCAACAACGTCAACAGCAACCTCGGCGCCATCGTCATCGGCTGCGACTCCACGGAGACCACGGCCAAGGTGTATGGCACGCCCTGTGCGCCGCTGATGATGCAGGCAGCCAACGAGCAGGACACCAACGAGGCCCACAACAACCACTTCGAGCTGCGCACGGAGATGCGCACCTGGCCCGTAGGCATCATCAACATATCGGCCATCCCCAAGACGGGCGACGCCGAGATCGACGATTTCCTCGGACTGACCACAGCGGGCGTCTGACAATAAGTATAGCTTATTTCCCAAAGAGTGGCACTTATCGCGGAATAAGTGCCACTTTTTTTTTGCCCGTCACCACGTCTTTTTGCGACCGCAAATTAACACTTATCTTTGCAGTGTTTAATTCGATTAAAATCAAACGATTATGAAAGAAGATGAGAACAAGACTACCCAGGCAGCTGCAGCAGCTGCAGAGCAGCCCGAGAACACTCAGTCCGTGGAGACTGCTGAGACACCTGACACCACCGCCGGGACCGGAGATGCCGTGGAACGACCAGCCGACGCGCCCCGCGACGGCAAAGGATGCGAGGCCGTGACCGTGGTGATCATCGAGCACAACGAGCAGCACGCCCTGCTGGCCGCCCGTTCGGTGAAGGCGAACCTCGTGGGCGCGGATGCCCTGGTGGTGCGCATAGCCGGACAGGACGGGGCTACCGACGCTCAGGCCCTGCTGCGCTTCGTCGGCGAGGTGTGCTCCACGGAGCGGCTGATCGTGATGACCGACGAGATGATTATCCTGAATCCCGTGACCATCTGCGAGATCGGCTGCCGTCGCGGCGAGCTGACCGAGAAGGGCGTGACCGTAGGCGAGAACCGCACCCCGAAGCTGATGCACAAGTCGGTGCTGGAGAAGATGCTGCCGGAGATGATTGCGAACTATGCGGGCTTCGACCCGCTGCTGGAGTACGACGAGTACGCCCGTCCGCAGGTGGCACCCGTCATCATGCGTCCATGGGATCAGGATAACTGGCTGCTGCCCGTCATATCGAAGAACCCGCCACTGGAGGCGCTGGAGAAGTGGGCCAAGACGCAGCGCTTCGCCTGGATCGCGCCCCAGTCGTGGACGGATACAGTCGTCAAGTTCCTGGAAGAGCGGTTTGGCGAATGAGATTCTGCACGCCGATAGTGTTCACCCCGGCGCACACAGGGGACAGGCTCTCTGTAGTCCGGAAGCCTGCGACTTCCTGCCAGCAACAGGGCCAGTCCCCGTGTGCGCCGAAACTGCGCGACCGCTGGCCGTTCCTCAACGAGAAGGACTGTCCGCCGGAGATGCACGCCCTCGTGGGCCGACGGATATCGGCCTACCACGAATACTCGAACCTATACCCGAAACTGCGTGAGTGCCAGTCGCTTGCAGAGTTATCCGCCGTGTGTGGAAAACTGTTGGACGCCTACACTGACAACCAGGCGATCTTCCGTGAGCTCGACTACTACCAGAAGTACCGGCGCGTGCTGGGCCGACATCCCTTCCTGCGCCACTATGCCAACGTCAGGCAGTTGCGCATGCTGTCGGTGCGCGACCTGTTGCGCGAGGAGCAGAAGACGAAGGATAATATCTGGCGCGTGAAGTCGGAGATCCGCAAGGGCGACAAGCCCCATCTCGACGAAAAACGGCGGAATAAGCTCGAAGAGTACACGCTTAAATTACAGGAAATCAGTCGTTTACTTGACGAAAAGTAAATAAGCAAAAATTTTTGTTCTTATTTTTACATGAGCAACTATCGGGAATCACACTTTCTGGCCCTTCAGGACTATATCGCCGACGGCTCGAAGGGCGAACTGAGCGAAGAGGAGCGACAGTACGAGGATCTGCTCTTCTCCGTGGCGGGCATGATCCGGCGCGAGGGTCGTCCGGCTGCCCAGGCATGGCTGATGGCCGACCGCGGCTGCACGCGCCACGTGGCCGACCGCATCTGTTACGAGGCCGTCAACCTCTTCTACGCCACCGACCACGTGAGGGCCGAGGCCTGGCGCAACCTGCTCTTCGAGAAGCTGCTCACGGCAACCCGCGACTGGGAGCACACCTTCATCACCACCGACAAGGAGACCGGAGAGCGTATCTGCAAGGCCCGTGCCAAGGACTACGAGGCCTACGTGAAGATCATCAAGCAGGCAGCAGTCATCAAGCAGCTGTCGGAGAAGACCGACGCCGCGCCGCCCGTCACCAACAATCAGCAGATCAACATCTATGGTACCAACGCCCAGGACGTGGGCCTGCCTGCCACCGACAAGCGTGCCATCATCAATGCCGACTACTTCAAGCAGTTGCCTAAGAAGCACCAGCAGCGTCTGGAGATGGAGCTGGGACTTCAGCCGCTCGATGTAGATCGGATGCTCGACGACTCAATCGAACTGGCCAAGGAAGTGAATAGTGAAGAGTGAATAGTGAATAGCGAGAGGCGATATATCAACCAGTACGCGATGGTGGCCGCGCTCTGCATGCCGCAGAACTTCATCGGCATCCTCGGGCGTGCGTCGGCCAAGACCACCCAGTTCCAGGCCATGCGCATCCAGCAGGCCGTCACGGAGTGCCCCGGTGCCCCGTTCGTCTGGGTCACCGACACCTACTCCAACCTCCACAAGAACGTCATCCCCTCAGTACTGGAAGGACTCCGCTTCCTCGGCTGGGAAAAGGACCGCGAGTTCGTCATCGACCGCCAGCCGCCGATAGAGTGGCAGCGGCAGATGTACAACGTCATCGACAAATACAAGCAGGTGATGACCTTCTGGAACGGCTTCACGTTTACCTTCGTCTCGCTCGACCGTCCCTCCATCGGTGCCGGCCGAAGCTACGTGGGTCTCTTCGGCGACGAGATGAAGTACTGGCCCGAGGAGAAGTTCACCAACATCCGCAAGGCCGTGCGCGGCTACCGTGCCCGCTACGGCGACTCCCCGTGGTACCGCTCGCTCTCGCTCACCAGCGACATGCCCAACCCGAACCACACGGGCGAGTACACCTGGGTGATGAAGCTGGTGAAGCTCATGGACAAGGAGAAGGTGAAGCTGCTGCTGCAGACGGGGCAGGCGCTCAACGAGGCCAGGCGCCGCTATGCCGCATCGCTGCAGGCAGACGATGAGCGCGCCCGGCAGCTGGCCGAACGCAACATGCGCCGCTGGGAGGAGCGGTGGACGGAACTCAGGCGCGGTACCACCCTTTTCATGGTCGCCTCGACACTGATCAATGCCGACGTGCTGGGCGAGGAGTTCTTCCAGGAGGAGCTGCAGGCCGGACTGGAGGGCATCGACACCAACCTGCTCTCCATCCCCCAGAAGCTGACCGCCGACCAGAAGTTCTACGTGACCATGACCGTCCGCGACTTCTATCAGGACGGTACCGACAACGCGGTACTGGAGCAGCACGACTACGGCTGGGAGCAGGACTGCACGGTACTCCGCCACCTCGACGGGCGCATGCCCCTCGACGGCGGCATGGACGACGGCAACATGAAGTCGATGGTGTTCGGACAGCAGCGGGGCCGTGAATACCGTGTGATGAAGGAGATCTACACCCTGCCCCCGGAGAACGAGCGGCAGCTGGCCGACAAGTTCCTGGCATACTTCAAGCCCCACAAGACGAAGCTGCTGCGCCTGTACTACGACCGGGCGATGAACAACTACCGCCGCGTGGGCACCTCGATGATGCAGCGCATCAAGGCCGCCATCGAGCGGTATGACGACGGACGGCCCACGGGCTGGCGCGTCCAGTTGATGAGTCTCGGACAGGGCGATATCTACTCCCACACGGAATACGCCTTCTTCTCTGCCCTCTTCGCCCGACAGTTGAAGACACAGCTCTTCATCCTGCTCATCGACGCGCAGAACTGTCCGAACCTGAAGGCGGAGATGGAGAACACGCCCATCACCGTGGCCGAAGACAAGCGCACGGGCCGCAAGGACATCCGCAAGCAGAAGAAAGGCGACAAGCTTCCGACGGCCCGTCTGCCCCAGGAATCGACCAACCTGACCGACGCCCTGAAATACCTGATCATGCGCCGCCAGTGGGTCAATATCTGGCAGAGCTTCGGCAAAAAGGCCATGATCGACCCGAAATGATTTTTTAGGCACGGATTAACACAGCCTTATAAATAAGGACACGGTTTTTTTCGCAGGAAAGTCGTGTTTTTCAGAGAAAACCGTGTTAATCCGTGCCAAAATCTATTCTGAAAGGGCAAAGTTTCGGGCGAAAAACGGTATTTTTCAGCCTGTTTTTTAACGGCCAATCTTCGGAAACACCCATAAACAGGCGATTTTCGGGTGTGAAAATAAAAATCAGCCTTGAATATCGCACGATTCGGCGCGGCCCGCTCCGAACTCGGCTTGCGACCGCAAGTCCGCAAACTCCTCGGAAATGTGACCCAAGCCCCCTTCGGCAGGGCAGCGTGTCCTTTGTCCCGTACCTTATAATATATATCTTTGCCCTCAGTTATGAGCAAAGAGATGATAAAGAAAGGAAAGATCGTCGACCGTGCCGGACGCTTCTCCATGGTCGACACGGCAGTGGGCACCTATGCCATCGCCATGGCCTCGCGCTCCTGGGAGCGGAGCATGAGCAGCTTCTTCGACCTCGGAGGCCGTTCGTGGGATAAGGATCCGCAGTCGGTGGGCGGCGTGAGCATCGTGCCCTGGGGACCTGACGACCAGATGCCACGGATGGTGCGCGACCTGTTGGAGAAGAACAACATCGGTCCCGGTATCCTGGCACGTAAGGTGGGACTGATCTACGGTCAGGGCATCGGCATGTACCGCACGAAGGTGGTGGAGAACGAGATCCAGCAGGAGTGGACCGACGACCGCGAGGTGCGAGGGTGGCTGGAGTCGTGGGACTACCAGCGCTATGCCCGTGAGGCGTTGACGGAGTATGTCACCCTGAGCGGCCACTTCACCCGCTACCTCTGTGCCAAGAGCGTACGCATCGGCAAGCCGTGGATCCACAGCCTGCAGTGCCTGCCGAGTGCCGACTGCCGGATGGTATGGCCCGACACCAGGCGCACACCCCATCTGGAGGAGATCACCCAGGTACTCTACGGCGACATGGAACGCTGGCGCCAGCTGGAGGTCTATCCCGTGTTCGACAAGTGGCACGCCGCCGACCACGAGGCCGCCATCGGCTACCACTCCATGCGGAGCTTCGGCCGCAACCTCTACGCGATATCCTCCTTTCACGGCTCCATCCCCTGGATGCAGGATGCCAACGATATCCCTGAGATTGTGCGGGCACTGAACGACAACGTGATCGCCGCCGCCTACATCGTGCATGAGCCGTCGGCCTATTGGGACGAGAAGCGCAACGCTATCCTGGAGGATCATCCGGACTGGACCGACGCGAAGGTAAGCCAGCAGCTCGACAAGCTGCGCGACCAGATCACCCGTCAGATAGCCGACGTGATGGCGGGCAAGCGGAATGCCGGCAAGTTCTTCACCTGTGTCGATTTTATCGACGACCAGGGGCACGAGCAGTCGTGGAAGATAGAGCCGATCGAACTCAATCTGGACAAATACATCGCCGCACAGAAGGATATCGCCAAGATGGCCGACTCGGCCACCACAAGCGCGATGGGCCTCTCTCCCGCCCTGTCGAACATCATCATCGACGGCAAGAGCGACTCCGGCAGTCAGATGCTCTACGCGCTGAAGATCTTCTACGGTGCCGACACCCGCATCGCCGAGGAGATCGCGCTGGAGGCCCTCAACGACGCGCTGCACATCAACTTCCCCGGGAAGCGCGACCTCTGGCTGGGATTCTACCACAAGACCATACAGAAGGAAGACAACGTCTCTGCAGGAGACAGAATGACCAATCAGCAATGAAAAGAAACAGATATATCACACTGCCGGAGAACTGGGATGAACTGACCAGCGACGACTGGCAGGAGCTGCTGAAGATACGGCATATCGTGGCATCGACCGACCACCATTGGACCGTCGATGATGTCAGGATAGAGTCGGCACGGGCACTGCTCAAGGGCAGGGGCGTGCGCCAGCAGCTGAACAATCCCCAGTGGCTGAAGCTCGTGGCCGACCTAGCACAGTCGCTCACCTGGCTCTGGAGCGAGGAGCAGGGCATGCTCTCGCTCGTGTATCGCTCGACGGAGAACAAGATGCCTTGTCTGACCATAGGCCCCAACCGCCACCGGCAGCTGCTCCGTGGCCCGGAGTCGCACGGCTACGACCTCACGTTCGGCGAGTTCCGGCAGGCCCTGCAGCACCTGAAGGCCTACGAGAACCCCGCGGGCGACAGCGAGGCCGACCGCATCGGCTACCGCACGACGGCGCTCTGCGCACTGGCAGGCCTGCTCTACCGGCCCGAGGCCGACGAGGAGCAGTGCCACCGGGGACTGCTGCGCCAGCCCTACGACTGGGACTCGCTCGACGACAAGATCGGGCGCGGACGGCTGATGAAGCCCTGGCAGCTGTGGGGCATCTACGCCTGGTTTGCCTATTTCTGTGAGGCCCTGACCACCGAGACCTTCATCATCGAGGGCGAGGAGATCTGCTTTGCCCCACTCTTCGGGTCAGGCAAACAAGGCGGCAAGGATCAGGGAGAGACAGCCGGAACGATGGCCCATATCTGCCACACGCTGGCCGAGACCCACGTGTTCGGCACGGCCCGCGACGTCGATCGCACGCCGCTGCTCACCGTCATGCAGAAGCTGCTGCAGGACTACTATACGCTTCAGAGGCTGAAAAAGGTAAAAAAGTAAAAAGGTAAGAATATGATCATCGAATCAGCAGAACAAATCCGCAACCTGACAGGTTCCTACTACGCCAACAACGACTTCACGAAGATCGAGCATATCGTGAAGGGCGTGGAACAGGAACTGTGCACCACCCTCAGTATGGATACGCTCGACGGACTGAAAGGTGAGGCCAAGCTGGCAGCCCAGCAGGCCGTAGCCTATATGGCCACCATGCGCTTCTACCGGCTGAACGATGTCTCGCATGAGAATATGGGCCGCAAGGTGAAGATAGACCGTGAGAACGAGGCGCGACCTTTCGAATGGCAGCTGGCACGCGACGACCGTGCCCATCTGGAGGAATACTACCGGGCGCTTGACCGGCTGGTGGACAGTCTGCAATCAGACACGGCATTCCAGCAGACCAGACTCTGCAAGCGTATGAACTCGCTCATCGTGAAGGATGCCGACTCACTTAGCTACCTGACAGGGCTCGACCCATCCCCCTGGCTCTACTTGCGCCTGCTGCCCTATCTCGACGAGAGCCAGCGCTTCGTAGCCAAGGCCTACGGCATGGGATTCCGTGACAGCATCGCGGAAGCTGGTGACGAGCTGCAGCACGCCGCACAGATGGCCGTCGCCCTGGGTGCCATCGCCCTGATGGGACGCCGCACCTCGCTCCAGACGCTGCCCTACGGACTGATGAAGATCTTCGAGAGTGACGGTGGCGGCAACCGTCAGGAACAGGCAGCGCTCGACCGTCTCGACAATTACCTGAAGCACCTGTCGAAGGAGCAACGCTACTGGCTGGAGGAGATGAAGCAGCTACGCGACGAGGCAGCCGGTACTGAACAGCCCACCCACCTGCAGATGCCGGAGAACGACCGACATAATAAGTATATGCGCCTATGAACATCACGGATCCATATCCCCGGAGCAAGTTCGCGATCGACGGCGAGGACGTCGTCATCAGCGAACTGGAGGAGAGCATCGAGTTCGCCCTCCTGCTGAACGGCAGCGTGCTGCTGAAGGAGACCTACAACTACGACACCGACGGACGCGTGACGATACGCGGCGTGGCCGACCTGGTGTCGAAAGCCCTCTACGGCACGCTGGAGACGGGCGTGCAGCGCCATGCCTACGGCGAGGTGGAGTTCTACATCGGCAGCGTGGCCCAGTACCAGAAGACGCTCTACGCCAGCCGGATGAAGAACCCCCGCGACCCCGACGGCGCAAAGAACGTGCTCACGGCGGCAGAGCGGACGGTGTGCCATCCCGGGCACCCCTTCTACGTGTCGGTCGTAGGCGGGGCGGACATCACGCTCTACAACGCGGCCGGTGCAGAGCTGGCCAGTGCCCGTATCGGGTCGGGAGCCGACGGCGGCGCGGCTGTGAGCACGCACGACTGCGACCCTGCCGCCCTCTTCGAGAACGCATGGCGCAGGGGTGCCTGGATGACTGTCGGCGACGAGCTGCGCGCCGACCTGCTGCACGAGCCATGCGACGGGGCCGTCGATGTGCGCTTCCTGAACCGCTACGACGTGATGGAGTCGCTCACGGCAGCCGTGATGACCGAGAAACCGTCGGCCAAGGACGAGGTGTCGCTGATGAACAGCCGCCGCACGCGCTTCAGCGTGGAGAGCGCGACGGAATATACCCTGCAGAGCGGCATGCTGCGCCACAAAGACCAGTATGAGACGTGGCAGGACCTGCTCACGGCGCGCAGGGCGCAGATCAGACAGTACGGCACGTGGCACGACATCATCGTGACCAAGGCCAACTACACCCGCCACCGCCGCGACTTCTACGGCTCGCAGGCCGAGGTGGCGTTCCAGACTGCTAATCCTTATTTGTGTTTATAATTTATTGTTTAGAGTTTATTGTTTATAGTTTAGGGATGATAGCAATCAATGACTACAGGCAGTTCATCGCCGAGCTGGTGAACTACGCCAAGGCCGAAGCCGGATTCACGGGGGATATCACCATCAGGCTGGCCGTCACCGAGAGCCAGCTCATCAACCTGCTGAAAGACCAGGCAGACGTGGTGGTGGCAGGCAATATCCCCGGCGCCGACATCTCCAACGGTGCGGGCTGGTTCCAGAGCGACGGCGAGTGCCTGCTCTACGTGATCGAGAAGATGAGCGAGGACCGGCAGGGCACGGACCGGGAGTTCGACCGCTATGCCGAGCTGCAGCGGCTGATGATGGAAATCGTGAAGCTGCTGGTCAACGCCGACGGCTTCGACCGGTTCTGCGACAAGGGACAGATGGACTACTCCCGTCCGCTGGCCGTGGAGTGGGAGTACAACACGCTGGGAGGCTTCAACGGTCTCTCCGTGAGTTTCAGGCTTAAAGACAGACTGGTATGACACAGCTGATCATCGACGGGCGCGAGGCGGTGCTGCCCATGAACTTCGCCTGCACCGTGAAGCGCGAGAACTCGTTCTTCACCAAGAGCGGCGAATACACCTACGACGTGACGCTGCGTCTGGACAACGAGACCAACCGCGAGCTCTACGACTTCCTGCACCGCGTGAACAAGACCGACGACTACGGCACCAACCGGCATGCGGAGCTGATCGCCGACGGCCACGTCTATTGCCGGGGCACGGAGGTTGTCACCCGCTGGACCGACGAGAGCGTCACCATCCAGATTGTGGCGGGCGAGTCGGAGCTGAACTACTTCATCGGCCAGGACAGGAAGATCGAGACGCTCGACCTGGGAAAACTCAGCGTGCCTGCGTCGTCGAGCAAGAGCTGGCCCGACGTGCAGTTCTGCCTGGCAACCGTCAGGGCAAGGTCGGACGCGACCTACAACATCTACAACCCCACCGGCACCATGATCTATGCGGGACAGCGTACGGGCGACGAGGTGCTGCCCGGTACCAGCCTTCGCCCGCAGCCCTACCTCTGCGAGATCATCAACCGGCTGATGGCGGCACTGGGCTACACCGTCAGCGAGAACCAGCTGGGGCAGACCATATTCCGCCACCTCTTCCTGGTGAACACCGTCTTCACCAAGGAAGTGGCCAGGATGCTGCCCGGCTGGACGGTGAAGGATTTTCTGGAAGAGGTGGAGAAGCTGACGGGCGTGGTGTTCGTCACCGACAACCTCCACAAGACCTGCCGCATCCTGCAGAAGACGCTCTACTACCAGAACGCCACGCAGTTCACCGTGCGCAACGTGGTCGATGCCTACGAGGCGGAGGTGGCCGACGACGAGGGGCGCGACGCCGAGTTCTCGACCTCCGACGTGAGCTACGACCTGCCCGACCACCACTGGACAAAGCTGATGAAGCTGCCCGACGGATTCCTTGAGACCGCCAAGACGCTCGATTTCGAGGGCATCGCCGGACTGATGCCCGCCATCGCTGCCGCCGACGAGCAGACCGTGATGCGCGACACCCTGACGGGACGCCGCTACATCAACGTGAGCCGCACCTACGTCATGCCCCACAGGGAGGAGGAGCGAACCGACAAATACACCATAGAGATAGACCAGTTTGCCGACCTCGACCGCGAGGACACCGAATCGACACTGGAGCTGAAGATCACGCCCGCCCCGATGGCCCAGCTGGGCAGGTTCGGCTGCGAGGTGGTGGACCTCGGCAGCACCGACGGGTACCATAACTACGAGACGTCGGAGGAGGGCGACGAAGAGGCTGCCGACGAGGACAAGTGCACCGAGGACAGCATCCGCGAGTTTGCCAAGAAGGAGTCGGAGGCCATCGACCTCTACTGTGCCTTCCATAGCGGCCATGTGCTGGGCAGCGTCTGCCCCGTGGCCTATACCGACGCCTACCACGCCAGCCTGCAGGGGATCCTCTATCCGCTCTCGTATGCCGCGGGCGACGCATTTGTCATCAACGACACGGCATCCCTGCGCCTGCAGGACCTCGACAGCGACTACTACCAGGGCGGGTACCAGATCGACACGCGCCACGCCATGACCTTCGAGACCTACGACCCGAACATGATCGACCCGCGACAGGTGTATGTCATACTGAACCGCCGCTTCGTGGTGCGCGACGTCGAGGAGACCATCACCGCCGAGGGGCGCCAGCCGAAGTGGAAGCTGACGTGCTACCCCATCCACGTGAGCGACGACGCGCTGGAGAAGCGCTGGGTGCTCACCCATGGCGTGTGGGACGACGGCGCGGCCTGGCTCGACGACGGACGCTGGAACGACGGAGAAAGCGAATAATGAATAGTGAATAGTGGATAGTGGATAATTTGCTGCCACCAAAGAGATGTAAGGGCAGATAACAGGGCGTAATAAGACGCAACGTTATCTGCCCTTTCACCTTATTTATATCTTTGCACCCGTGGAAACGCCACAACAGTCTATGGGTAATCACCTGTAAACTGTAAACCGTAAACAACAAAAACCATGTCAGTAAAAGTTTACCTTTCAAAAAACAACATCGAGGGTGCAAAGGGCTACGGCAAGTACTACGCCTACGCCGACAACGACGCGCCCATCACGCTGGAAGGCCTCGCCGACCACATGTCGCACCACAACACGCCGTTCTCCAAGGGTACGATCATCGGTATCCTGAAGGACATGGTGGCCTGCATCCGCGAGCTGAACCTCTCCGGCCAGCCCGTGAAGATCGACGGACTCGCCATCTTCTCTACCCACATCGAGAACAAGGGAGGCTGGCCGACGCTGGCCGACGTGAACCTCTCCATGGGCGGCGAGAGCGACAACATCCAGGCGCTGCGCCTCTGTGCACAGGCCACGGGCGACTTCACCAAGCAGGAGCTCACGAAGTACGGCAGCGTACTGCTGAACCGCGAGTGGCGCAAGAAGGTGCAGGAGGCCAAGAAGGCTGCAGGCATCGCCGACGACACCGACCCCGAGGGCACCGACCCCGACGCGCAGGGCAGCGGATCGGAGGGAAGCGGCAGTAATCCTTCGACCACGCCGGGCGAGGGCGACTAACCGCACGCCGCCCGACCAGCCAGTGGCCGTCCTTTCCGGGGCGGCCTTTTTTGTGTACCTTTGCGGCATGGAAGAAGCAAGCTACAAGGAAATCGACCTCTTCATCCAGGAAGAGCTGTCGCAGCACGGCGAGTGGCTCATCGACCGCTTTGCCGAGGCGCTGGAGAAGAACCGCAACATCGACACGGGCACGCTGCTCGACTCGCTCGACTACGAGACGGGCAAAGGGCCCGACGGCAGCCAGACGCTGAGCATCTCGTTTATGACCTACGGTCGTGCGATGGAGATC
>ODAJ014781893.1_pt1 | contig 49454 bp, 22 predicted proteins | sample 1539241 | NCBI WGS metagenome assembly ODAJ01 (sample SAMN02144231, study PRJEB22623) | gut metagenome | biome: sheep rumen | host: Ovis aries | place: New Zealand | reverse complement strand
AAAACCCTTTAACATCTATCGCGGAAAATTCCGCATAACTGCGTTGTTGTCCTTGCAAGGCGCCAGCCTTGCGGCGTCCTCCGCCTTGTTATGCAAAATTTCCCGCTGACATCTGTTTTAAAGCGTTTTAATGGAAATTAGTATAACGTAAAATAGTAAACGCGCAGAGAGTTTTTTGCTCTCTGCGCGTTTTGTTTGAGTATCAATATTCAATTCCCTCGGCTATGCACTCTGTATAAAAGCCTTGAATTTCCTTGGAGATATATTCCATTTTATCAAGCAGTACGGGCATATCAGGGCTGATAAAGGGACAAATCTCAAAATTTATCAAATGAGCCTTCATAAATTCTTCCGATTCGTGGGTATCTACCTTTGAAATGTAGCTGACGTAAGGCTTAAACTCCGCAAGTTTACCTACCGAGTATTTTTGAATATCCGCCGCGTCCAGTACATCAATCTTGCCGTCGCCGTTAACGTCGCCTACGCTGAGCTGAGAATTATTCACATATAAACGCCTGTATACAAATGGATTGTTTTTCGCTTTTTGAATACAAAAGGCGTCAAGCACATCGGCTTTTCCGTCGCGGTTAAAATCTCCCATTACGTAATACTTATCCGCTATGGAATTATACGCGTAGAGCGTTTCGTGAAAACGCTTTGTGAGTTCTCTCCCCTGCTCGTCGGTATATTTATAAATCGGTATGTTTTCCTCGGTGTCGGTTTCGTAGTCGTAATCAGTATAATCATACGATATCCCTTCATTATCATCAATTGCGGTTTTCAGGGCTGAAAGAGCGTTTTGAAAAATATTCCACTCTTCCTCGGGATAGCAAATGTTTTTCAGTGCAGAGGCTTTTTGGTAGGTTTTGTACGCGTAAAACGGATCTATATTCATATTATACAGCTTGTTTTTGGCAGTTTCATACGCTGTACGGTAATCCTCTGAGGTTGAAGATTCGCTGTTTAACACAGCCTCGGCATCATAAAAAGCGTTGAAAAACTCTTGTTTGTCATATATTGAGCCTTCTCCTACCATACCGATAACATTCATGTTGTAATAATTTACAAACAGCTCGAGCCTTCTTTTGTTTTTATCCGTTGTTTCCTCGGCATAGGCGCCGAATACCGCGCAGGAAAGAACAGTAACAAAGACGAGTATTACGGAAATCAGTTTTTTCATAGCTTACACCCTTTCTGTATTTTAATATACAAGCGATTTTTGAATTGCCGAGGCGTCGAGTACGTCACAATGACCGTCGCCGTTAAAATCGCCAAGCTTCGTTTGTTCTTCGTTAAGCTGAGCCTTTTCAGCCGCGAATTTTTGAATCAGCGCCGCGTCGAGAACATCGACAACTCCGTCGCCGTTGACATCACCAAGCTGCGGTTTTAACTCGGGTTCAGGAGGTTCGACATTAATCATCAGCTTTGCGCCCTGCTTTGTTTCGATATCAAAGCTTCTGAGATTGAGCGTAAAAATAACCGTCGAGCCGTCCTGAGGCACGCTGAAAATGCAGGTTCTGCCGTTATAAACAGCGTCAATTTCTTCATCCGCAGGGTACTCCCTTTCCATTGCTGTGCCGAAATTATGCTCCCAAGGGTTAACAATAGGATTGCCGTCCTCGTCGACGGAATTTACGACGAATTTAATCTGGTAATTATCGAAGGCGTCAATGTTCTTCATTGTCAGCTGCCAAACGCCTTCCTCAATTTCTTCCAGAGCGTTTGCGGTATCGTAGGGATCCCAATTTGAGCCGTTCAGGTAATCGCCCTCGCCGTTACCTGCGGCGATTACCGAGTACACTGAAAAATTTATATATGGCGGAGGAAAAATTCCGTCGCTTTGTACGGTTACGGTTTCGGTCTCGGGGTCAAAGGTAATGGTGACATCACAGGTATAATCCACCTTAAATTTATAAGGATGATTAGTGCCCGAATAATAGTCACCGTAGAGTGTAACGTGGTCTTTTACGACATAAAACTCGACGGTTTGAGGTTCCACATTTTCAGCCGTGAGCTCGTAAAATCCGGTTTCTTCGTTATAGGTCATTAAAACCTCGTCGGGATCGGGGTAAAAGCCTGTATTAACCACCTGCACGCCGTAAACAGGCGGAGTTACAGTAATCAGGAGCGTTGCTCCCTTTTTGGTTGCAAAGTTAAAGTTTCTTAAATTGAGCCTGAACTTTACCGTTGAGCCGTTCTGAGGAACGCTGAAAATGCAGTTGCTTCCTCCGTAAGCAAGGTCGATTGTCTCGCCGGTAGGATATTCCGTTTCCTGTGCTGCGCCGAAGGTATGTTGCCAAGGATTTGGCGCGGGCTCGTTGTTCTCGTCAAGGGAATTGGCGACAAATTTAACGTTGTAATTATCGAAAGCCTTAACGTTTGTCATTGTCAGTTCAAAAATACCGTCCGCGACTTCTTCCATAGCGTTTGAGGTATCGCAGGGGTTATAGTTTGCGCCGTTCAGGTAATTGCCCTCGCCGTTGCCGACGGCGATTACCGAGCGACAATCCACTCCGGTTTCAGCAGCTACGCCGTCGCCTAACACGTCGATTTCCTTAGTGATCGGATTAAAGGTAAAGGTTACGTCACAAGCGCTTTCCACGGCAAAAGATATAGGTCGTTCACTGCACCAACCGTCTTTTTCGGGGATTTGAGTATTGTTTTTTAACATATAATAGTAGACGTCTTGAGGCTGAACATCTTTTACGGTTAGCTCGTACAAACCAGTGCTTTCGTTATAGGTCAAAATGGGAGTATGAGTTCCCGAGCCTGAGCCGTAAAAAACTTCCGAATTCATTACTGCTACGCTGTAAACATCACCCTCGGGCGGCGTTACGGTAACGGTGAACCTTGCGCCTGTTTTTGTCTCAGGGTCAAAATTTCTTATATCGAGCCGAAAATTAACCGTAGAATAGTCCTTTTCTACCTTAAACGCTATGTTGCGGCTGCCCAAAATTGAAGCGTCAGTTTCAACGCCTGAGCTTACGATTTCGTTGTTCGGATTGCCGAAGCCGTAGCTTACGTTTGGCTTTGTGTTTTCGGTCGGGTTAACTCCGAAATAAACCTGACAGTACGGATCGGATGACGTCATAACGTTTTTGTAGGTGATCTCCCAAACGCCTTTTTCGACCTCGGTTAAGAGGTCATCCTCCGAGGTGTAATCCCAATTGAAGGCGTCGTTGCCGAAGCCCAAGAGCACAACCTTTTTTACATTAAACGGAACAACGCCCTTGCCGTAAACATTAGTCGTGTGTGTGATTGGATCGAAGGTTATGAGTATATCACAGGTTGATACAACGTCGAAAATAAAGTAGGTGGATTGTATGTCAAAATCTTCTTTTATGCTGTGGTTTTTAACTATCTTTATCCGCACATCGTTTCGGGGTTGAACGGCATAAAGCCTTAGCTTGTATACTTCCGCGTTTGGATCGTATGTCATATTGGTGGAAGTGTCATAAATATTGTCCACGTAATAGAAGATGTTATTTCCTATTACGCTGTATACCGCGTCGCCGCCCGCGGCAATTTCGTCATCATTTGCGGTTTCATCATCGGAAAGGATTTCATCTTTGTTGACGGTGAATTCTTCATTTTCCAAGGCGCTTACGCTGAAAGCTCCTGCCTGACAAAACACGCTCAGCAGTAAAGCGGCTGTTAAAAATATTGACAATAGCTTTTTCATAGTTTTCATCCTTTCAGGCTTAGTAGAGCAGGTAATAGTCCACGCCCTGTTGCAGATAAACTATGCCGCTGCGGAGAATATCTCCGTCGGAGCTGTAGAAGGTTACTGTATAATTTCGGTCATAGTACAGCACAAAGTCCGCGGTGTATTTTACATCAAGCTGCCAATCGGGATTTCCCCAATCGTCTATTTGCGTAACTCCGCTTCCGAGAGCTTTACCCGTTTCATCCTCTACACGGCAATAGTATGTCTTGCCTTTCGCTATATTTCTGTCAACAGAGGTCAAAAAGCGGCAGCCGTACGCTTCGGACACGCTCGGTCTTGTAGGCTTTGGGGTATCGTCGGGAAGCGCTCCTATCGCCCAGTCGTCGGTGTCAATCATTTTTATATTAACTGTTTCCTGCTCCTCTGTGGGTTCGGGAGCTTCACCGGAAGGTTCGGGCGAGGTTTCGGATGGCTTTGAGCTTTCTTTATTTGGCTTAGTGTTATTTTGAGCTTTTGTTTCTTTGGTATTATCAGCAGCTTGTGAGCTGTGGTTATAGTAATTTGAAACGGCGCCGCCGTCATTTTCCGGCGGTTCAGTGATAAATTCTGAGGGGGAATTGTCCACGCCGGAAAACGCCGGAGACTTGCCCGACGGATTTGTGTTATCCGTGCTGTCCGGCTTGCTTTCGCTGTTAAAGGAATCTGACTTTGAGGGGGAATCCGATATGGGATTTGTCAAATTCACGTTTTTATTCATTCCGAACATCACAAAGATGATAACCGCCGAGGCTAACACCACGCTTGCCGCGATAGCCGCGACATAGCGGTAATAGCTTTTTTGCGGAGCAGCTTTCGGCGCCTTTGAAGGTATCTCAAGCGCTTTATTTACCCACTGCTCGGGCACTTCTATGTTTTTCAGTTGATTACAATTAAATTCAAATTTATCCACGCTTAATCACCTCCGTATAAAGCTTTAAGTTTTTCCCTGCCGCGTTTCAGCCGGGCTTTTACGGCACTTTCACCGATTTCGAGTATTTCCGCGATTTCGTTAATCTTATATTGCTCGCTGTAGTAAAGATAAAGCACGTCGCTGTACTTTTGAGGAAGCTTCATCAACGCCCATGAGATATCGTGCCTGTCCTCCTCAAAATTTACACTGACCTTCCGCGCCTCGTCAAGCGTTATGAGCCGTTTGTTTTTTCGCAAGAGATTATTGCACTCGTTGATTGCAACACGTATCAGCCACGCTTTGAGGTGCTTTTCGTCCGAAAAGTCGGGAGAACTTGAGAAAAGCTTGAAAAAGACGTTTTGGAAACAGTCTTCTGCGTCAGGATAATTCTTTAATCGCATTATACACACGCTTACAACCGTTTGAGAATACTTATGCACAGTCTGCTCAAACGATAAGCCTGCGTATAATTTATCCGGCATTTTTCTCACCCCTCATTAATAAAACAATTCAGAAGGCGTTTTGGTTACATTTTTTTTGAAAATTTTTTAAATTATTTTATATTTTTATTTTCGCCTATATTCTTTATTATGTCAACATCTTTTTCAATCATATGTGATAAATAAAAAACCTGCTGTACTCAAGCCGTTTTGGCTGAATACAGCAGGCAATTTAATTAAGCTTTAATTCAATTAATTATCTTGAATTAGTTGAACTGAGAATTGTAGATTTCGGAGTAGAGTCCGCCGAGCTCCATGAGTGAGTCGTGGTTACCGGTTTCTACAATGTTACCGTCCTTCATAACAAAAATGAGGTCGGCGTTCTTGATGGTGGAAAGTCTGTGCGCGATAACAAAGCTTGTTCTGCCGCTTGTCAGAGAATCCATCGCCTTCTGAATTAAAATCTCGGTTCTTGTATCAACGTTACTTGTCGCCTCGTCGAGAATGAGCATAGGCGCGTTCTCGGTCATCGCTCTTGCGATGGTAACAAGCTGTTTCTGTCCTGCGGAGAGTGCGCTCTCCTTCTGAATCTCGGTGTCGAGACCGTCGGGCAGTGTTGCTACATAATGGCTGAGGTTTGTTTCCTCGAGAATCTCCTGAAGTCTGTTCTCGTCAACGTTCTTGAGGTTATATACTATATTCTCTCTGAGAGTTCCGTTGATAACCCATGTCTCCTGAAGAATCATACCGAAGATTTCTCTGAGCTCATGACGCGACATATCCTTAATGGAAACGCCGTCGACAAGGATATCACCGCTGGTGATTTCGTAGAAGCGCATAAGCAGGTTAACAAGAGTTGTCTTACCTGCACCGGTAGGACCGATGATAGCGACCTTCATACCGGGCTTAATCTTACCGGAGAAGTTTGTGATAGTAAGCTTTTTGGGATCGTAGCCGAAGCATACGTCCTTAAACTCAACCTCGCCGCGGATGTTGTTGTGGTCGAGGAGCTGCTTCTTCTCTCCCTCATCGGGAAGCTCTTCCTGCTCGAGGAAGGTGAATACTCTGTTGCAGGCAGCAGTACCGAGCTGGATTGTCGAGCTCGCTTGGCCGATTTGAGCAAGAGGCTCCTGGAACAGTGAAACATATACGATAAAGCCTGTGATAACGCCGATATCAGAGATTGCGCCGTTTGCAAAGAGCAGACCTGCTACGATAAGAACTGCAGCGTATGTAAGGTATGATACGAACTGCATTGCAGGCTCGATAAGAGTACCGATTGCCTGTGATTTGTAGAGGATAGTGCCGAACAAATCGTTCTTCTGCCTAAACTCCTCTACCTTCTTGTCCTCGGCGTTGAAAGCCTTGATAACGAGCTGACCTGAATAGTTTTCTTCAACGGTAGCGTTAACGTCACCGAGAATCTGCTGGTTCTTGTCGAACAGCGGAAGCGCAAACTTGAAGGTAAGACCGATGATAATCAGCATAATCGGCAGTGAGCAAACTACTACAAGCGCCATCTGCCAGCATGCGATGAACATAGCGATAAATACGCCGACGAGCATTACGCCCGACTGTACAAGCATACTTACCGAGTTCTGCAGCGAGGTGCTGAGAATATCAACGTCGTTGGTGATAACCGAGAGGATATCACCGGTTTGAGTGGTGTCAAAATAGTTCAGAGGCATTTTGTTGATTTTTACGGAAATCTGCCTTCTGATATCCTTTGAGAACTTCTGGATAATTGTGTTGAGAATAAAGCCGGAAATAAAACCGGTGATGAACGCTGTTGCAACGTAGAATACGAGCAGCAGAGCGTAATTCAATACGTTATCCATATTGATAACGAAATTACCTGCAACCGCTTCTTTGCCGACCGGTGAAATTTCATTGGTCAGGCTGCGGATTGTTCCGGGAGTTAAAATTGTAAAGATAACGGACGCGATAAGCAGAACAATCGAAACGATAAACGGAGCGTAGTAATTGTGGAAAGCCTTTACAAGGCTGCCTAATTTGTTCTTTTCCTTAGCAGGGGCTTTGGTTGTTGTACTCATAATCCTAACTCCTCCTTACTAAGCTGTGATAACGCAATCTCCTGATATACAGGACAATTTCTGACAAGGTCGTAGTGCTTGCCGATACCGACCATCTTGCCGTTATCCAATACAACAATCTGGTCCGCGTCCATAATGGTACCAACGCGCTGTGCGATGATAACTCTTGTGGTGTCGGGAAGCTCCTCTGCGATACGGCCTCTGACGGTCTTATCGGTCTTATAGTCAAGTGCCGAGAATGAGTCATCGAAGATAAGAATCTCAGGCTTTGTGGCAACTGCTCTCGCGATACAGAGTCTTTGCTTCTGTCCGCCCGAGAAGTTTGAACCGCCCTGGGCAACCTCGGAATCGTAGCCGTTTCTCTTCTTCATTACGAAGCCGTCGGCGTCAGCGATTTCGGCAGCCCATCTTACATCCTGCAGCGACATTTCGGGATCCTTAAACGCGATGTTATCCTTGATGTTGCCCTTGAAGAGGAAGCCTCTCTGCGGAGCGTAACCGATGCGGTCTCTCAAATCTGACTGGAGAACGTCCTTAACGTTTACGCCGTCGACAAGAACCTCACCGCTTGTGCAGTCCGCCATACGGGGAATCATATTGATGATAGTCGTTTTACCGCTGCCGGTAGCACCGATAAACGCGATAGTTTCACCCTTCTTAACCTTAAACGAAATGTCGGAAACAGCCTCTTTATCCGAGCCGGGATAAGCAAAGCCGACATTTTTGAATTCGATTGTACCGGTTTCCTTGAAGTCTACGGGATTATCGGTATCAACGATGGAAACATCATGCTCGATAACCTCGTAAATACGCTTTGCGCTGACAGCGGCTCTCGGCCAGATAACAATGAGAGTTACCATCAAAACGAAGGACATAATAATCTGGCTTGCAAGCATTACAAATGCGTTGGTTGCGCTGAATGCCTGAGCGGCTTCTTCCATCTTCATACCGTTGAGCACATATGCGCTTGCCCAGAGGATTGAAAGAGAAAGTCCGGACATAACCATCATAACCAAAGGTGTGAAGAACGACAGTGTTCTGCCGGCGAAAATCTGAACCTTTGTGAAGGCAGCGTTAACCTTTTCGAACTTGCCTTCCTGATAAGACTCAGCGTTGAACGCTCTTACAACTCTTACGCCTGTAAGGTTTTCTCTCGAAGCAACGTTGAGTGCGTCGGTCAACTTCTGTACAATCCTGAACTTAGGAGTTAACATCATCAGCAAAACAACAACTGCGACAATAAGAATTACCAGCCATACTGCGGTAACGATTGTCAAAGAAGCGTTTGCGTACTGTAACAGAAGAATTACAGACCAAACCATAACTACCGGTGACAAAAACGCGGTCTTTAAGAATGTGAGCCACGCAAGATGAACGTTCTGCATATCGTTGGTGGTTCTGGTAATCAAAGACTCGGTTGAGAAAGAAGCAAAATCCGCGATTGCGAACTTGTTAACTCTCTCGTACATCTTCTGTCTGATACCGGTGATACTGCTGGCGGCGGTTGCACTGGCAACGAAGCGGATAATAACCTCGACCGAAGCCATTAAGATAGCGCATATAACCATATACAGGCCATACCACCAGATTTCGGCTACACCGTTTTGCCTACTGTTCTGAACAGCGCCGGTAAGCAAGCTGATGTAGCTTACGATTTGCATCATGAAGAAAACTTCGCATATGGTCAAAAGAAAAATTGCGATGACCGATATCCAGTTTTTGGGCTTCATGTTTTTGAAGAGTAATTTTAACATAACATCCCCTCTTTAAAAAAATTTGCTTATTTTAACGGCAAAGCTGCCGTTAATAACTAAATAAAATCAATTTACCAGCTTGACTCGGGTATTGTCACCCTAACCGACAAGCCTCCGCCCTCTCGCTCAGAGATTACAAGCTTGCCCTTGCACATAAGCTCAAGCCTTTGCCTGATATTATCAAGCGCGATGTGCGGCTCGTTGTCATCAACAGGATTGAAGCCAACGCCGTCGTCCTCGACGATAATCTCGCTTGAATTATCCGTTTGTCGGGTGACGACTGAGATATGAATCGGCTCGCTGCTCGATTTCATACCGTGCTTTACGGCGTTTTCAACGATAGGCTGCAAGGTCAGCGGCGGAACGCGGAACATAGTGTGCGGAGTATCGAAGTTTACAAACAGCACATCCTCAAACTGCGCCTGCTCAACTGCGAGGTAAGCGCGTGTATGCTCTAATTCGTCCTGGAAAGGAATTGTATCCTCGCTCGCGATAGCCGTAAAATTCTTGCGCAGGTAGGTTGTGAAGTCCAGCGTAACCTGCTTTGCTTTGCCGGAGTCTTGGTCGCAAAGGTAGTAAATGCCCATCATTGTATTGTAGATAAAGTGCGGGCGCATTTGCAGCACCATAACGCTTGCGCGCTGATGGGCGATTTCACGCTGCTGTCGAATATACTGCTCAAAATTATCTGAGATGATAATGGTGAACATCATCATCGCGCACAACACCATTCCGAATATAATGAATATCGCGAGATAGTTAAACAGATAGATAAGCAACGCCGTCGTCATCGGCAGTAAATAGACTAAAATCGCGGTAAAGTACCTTTTTGAGAGCTTTTTGCGCCTTCTGATAACTCCCACAATGTTGAGTACCATCATCAAAACCATCGGAAGCGGAATCAGTATGAACAACGGTCCGCGGACAAACTCAATATCAGGCGCAATATAGTAGAAAGCATCCGTAAACTGAGCGATAATCAGTACGATAAAGTATACGCCCCAAATCGCTAAAACTGCACGGAACAGCAAGCTTTTTTTGATGCTCTCACCGCACCTGTGCAACATCAGAACCGTCGGCATCGGCATTAATGGGGAAACTGACAAAAATTCCAAAAATACCAAAACTCTTTCCGTTTGAACCATATCGGGAATTTTGTAGATAATTATATCGGTATAAAATACGCTGACGCTCAGCAAAAGCATAGAGAAAAACGTGATGAAATATCCCTTGCTCCAGCGGTCGATAGCAGGCATAATTGCAGAGAACGCTATGCCGAATATCATCATAAGAAGCATTGCTCCGCCTACGGAATAACCGACAATATCAGCCCAGCTTGTCACGCGCCGTCGCCTCCCGTCCAAAACGGGTATCTGAGATTTTTGAGCTGCTTTCTGACTTCCTCAGGCGTGATGGGCTTGAGCATAAAGCCGCTTGCTCCCGTACTCCATGCATCAAAAGCGTATTCGCTGTATGCCGTAAGATACACGACGTTTGTACGAGGATTGATTTCAAGCAAAGTGTGGCATAAATCAAGTCCGCTCGCGTTTCTCAGCTCAATATCCAAAAAGGCAAGTGAAACGCGGTTGGCTTTTGCGTACTCTATCGCTTCAGAAGCTTGGGTAAAGCCCATTACCGTCGCGTTAGGCATAACTTCCTCAAGGATGGGCAGACCACCGGTGAGAATCAGCTTTCTGTCGTCCACCATAATGACGTTTGGACACTCGTCGCTCTGCGCAGCCGCTGAGAGAAGCTGATTAACGTCAGCACCTAAAACCTCGGAGAGACGTGATATCATAGCGGCGTCCGGCAGACGGCTTCCTGTCTCCCACCGAACTACTGTGGAACGGGTAACATACATCTCATCTGCCAAAGCCTGTTGTGAAAGTCCTTTTTCAGTTCGAAGTTTTCTCAAAGTATCAGAAAAAAACTGACTCATTATATGTAATACTCCGTTTTTTTCGTAATTTCTAAATTTTTCGTCAAATATCCACGTTCTATTATATACAAAATAATTAACTATTACAATATGTTTTTATAATTTTTTTCTGTTCCAAACTGGAACAGCAAACAAAGCTCTTGCTTATGCGGTTTTTTAGAAAAAAAGTTATAAATAAAAGCGTATAACTGCCATTAAAAACAGGCGGCTATACGCTTTATATTTCTTTAGAATAATTATAATTATACTTTAATTATTTTCTTGCGGTCATATTGTATACGAACACTTCGCTGATTTCGTGGTCGTAGCCCTCGTAGAAGCCCTTGGGCATTCCGAGAACAATACGCGCTCCGCGGTTATAGAGAAGCAAAAGCTGATTTTTAGCCTTGTCAAAGGTCAAGCCCTCAATCTCGCCCTGCTTGGTTACATCGTCAAAGGTGCGCTCGAGAGTAACGATACAGTCGGTCTTGCCGTCCTCGATTTTAGTGCAGTAGAGATGGTCGGGCTCGTTGTCGTCAGCAGTACCGTCGTCGGCAGTCATATAGAAGTATCCGTTGTAGTAGGCAATTCCCTGCAGCCACTGCGGAGGCATTTGCATATGTACTTTGCCGAGGTACTTGCCTGTTTTAAGGTCGTAGTCGTAAAGATAACGTCCGCTCTCCTCGCCTACCCACGAGCACATCCATACAGTGCCGTTGTCGGGATTTACTGCGATACCTGAACATTCGAGCTGTCCGCTGCTTGCTTCAAACGGGAATGTGCGCTTGAGCTCGAGTGTGTCGCCGTCGTAAACCGCAATCTGGATGTTCTTGCCGACGCCGTCCATAAAGTACTCAGCGCCGATATAGAGCTCGTTATTGTAAACGTCGATATCCGCGATGTGGTTGACCTCAATCTCGTAGCCCTTGAACGGATCCTTGTTCTCCGCAATCAGCTTCCAGTTTTTGTCGTACTTTGCAAGAGTTTTTGAGCCGCTTACCCAGTAGTAGTCGCCTTCGCTGCAAACGCCCTGTCTGCCGTTTACCTCGTGCGAGCCTTCAAGAGCGTACTTGTACTGCGGCATCATCTGAGCCTCGCTGTCCTCAGGACGGGCGGAATCAGCGGTTGCTTCGGTCTTTGCCGCTTCGGTTGCTTCCGGTTCTGATGACTGGGATGAAGAATTCTGCGCTGTTCCGCACGCGGCAAGCATCACAATCATCATACTCAGAATTAGAATTGAGAATTTTTTCATAGTTGTTCCTCCTTTTTGTCAAATCCCGGATTTAGAAACGGATTTGAATTATATTACAATAATTATACTACATTTTCGGCAATATGTCACTATAAAATTTACAAAAAATCCCCGGCAAATACAGGGCTGAACCATATATTTGCCGGGGTGGGTTTAATTATTCAACAGCATAGCTGCCGGTTAATTAAATTACGCGTTTTCAACGGGGAATTTGTCGATTGTTCCCGAAGCGAACATCTGAACGAGAGTAGCGTCGAGAATGTCAACAGTTCCGTCACCGTTAACGTCAGAGCAACGAATCTGCTCATCGGTCAGAGTAACTCTTTCGTTAGCAGCCTTCTGAATACGCGCGGCGTCGAGAATATCAACAACTCCGTCGCTGTTAGCGTCGCCGTAAAGGATTGCGGCTTTTTCAAGCGCTTCCTCAGCGTCGGTAAGCTTCTTGTAGGTTTCCTCGTCAATGAGAGCCTTCTGATCGTCTGTAATATCGTCATAAACGGCTCTTGCGTGCTCGATGGCGTCCTTATCGTCCAAGGTAACATCCTCAGCGGCAGGCAGAGCGTTAATCAAATTCGTAACAACCTGAGCAACTGCGATGTCTTCCTTAATCTTTTGGAGAGCGTCCTCGGCGTCGGTGAGCTTTTTGTAAGTATCATCATCAACGAGAGCCTTCTGCTCGTCGGTAAGGTTGTCGTATACAGCTCTGACAGCCTCGATAACGGGCTTGTCGTCGATTGTAACGTCTTCCGCGTTGGGCAGAGCGTTAATAAATGTCTTTGCAACCTCAGCGGCAGCAAGATTATTGAGAGCGTTAACGTCGTCTGTGAGCTTCTGAGCAACTTCGTCATCAACGAGAGCCTTCTGGGCGGGTGTAAGCGCGTTGTACGCGGTTGACGCGGACATAATAGCTCTTCCGTCGTCAAGTGTAACGTCCTCAGCAGCAGGCAGAGCGTTAATCTGCTCGGTAACAGCCTGAGCGGCGGCGATGTCGCCTTCGATTTTAGCGATTGCAGCTTCGTCAGCGAGAAGCTTTATTCTGTCAGAAAGGCTAACAAGTCTCTTCTGGTCGGGTGTAAGCGCGTCATAAGCGGCTCTTGCGTCTTCGATAGCAGGTTTGTCGTCAAGAGTAACCGCACCAGCGTTAGGCAGAGCGCTAATCATATCCTCAACCAAAGCAGCTGCAGCCTCGTCTTCGGCAGCCTTAACGGCAGCGTCGAGAGCTCCCTTAACAGCGGCGAGCTTAACTGTGTCGGCAAGCGGAACATACGACTTCTGAGCGTCTGTCAGAGCGTTGTAAGCGTCGTTTGCCTCGTCGATAACAGCCTTGTCTGCTTCAGTAACCTTAGTAGCGGCAGGCAGAGCCTTGATCTTGTCCGAAACAGCCTGGGCAGCGGCAACGTCCTCGAGAATCGGGGCGAGTGCTTCCTCGGCAGCGGTGAGCTTGTCAACAGTTTCCGGGTTAACAAGTGCCTTCTGGTCGTCTGTAAGAGCGTCATAAGCAGCTCTTGCGTCCTCGATGGCAGCCTTGTCGTTATAGGTAACGTTCTCTGCGTCGGGCAGAGCGTTAATCATTCTTTCAACAATGTCAACGTCAACGAGTGACTGGAGAGCAGCCTCGTCAGCGGTGAGCTTGTTAAGAGTTTCATCATCAATCAGATTCTTCTGATCTTCTGTAAGAGCGTTATAAGCGGCTCTTGCGCCTGTGATTTCGTAAGCGCTTTCGAGAGCAACGTCCTCGGCAGCAGGCAGAGCGTTAATCTGGTCTGTAACAGCCTGTGCAGCGGCGATGTCGCCTTCGATTTTTGCGACAGCGTCCTTGTCAGCCTGGAGCTTGTCTGTGCTTGCCAAAGGAACAAGGAGCTTCTGAGCGGTTGTGAGCGCGTCATAAGCAGCGCTTGCGTCTTCGATTGCAGCCTTGTCGTCAAGAGTAACGTCAGCCGGATCGGGCAGAGCCTTGATAACAGCGTCAACAGCCTCTGCGGCAGCTCTGTCCTCAGCAGCGGCGAGAGCACCCTTAGCAGCGGCGAGCTTGGTTCTGTCAGCGAGAGGAACAAGGTTCTTCTGAGCACTTGTAAGCGCGTTGTAAGCAGCACTTGCCTCTTCGATTGCAGCCTTGTCGTCGATTGTAACGGCAGCGGCGTTAGGCAGAGCCTTGATCATAGCGTCAACAGCCTCTGCGGCAGCTCTGTCCTCAGCAGCTGCGAGAGCTCCCTTAACGGCAGCGAGCTTGGTTCTGTTTGTGAGTGTAACCAGATCCTTCTGGCCGTCAGTAAGCGCGTCATAAGCAGCGCTTGCCTCTTCGATTGCAGGCTTGTCGTCGATTGTAACGTCAGCGGCGTTAGGCAGTGCGGTAATCATCTCATCAACAGCGTTTGCGGCAGCTTCGTCAAGAATACCGGCGAGAACGCCCTTAACGGCAGCGAGCTTGGTTCTGTCAACGAGTGATACGAGTTTCTTCTGATCGGCTGTCAGTGCGTCGTAGTCAGCGGCAGCCTTTTCGATAGCGTCCTTGTCGTTAATTGTAACGTTGTCAACGCCGGGCAGCGCTCTGATCTCATCCTCAACCGCGTCAGCGGCAGCTTGGTCGGCAGCGTCCTTCTCGGCAATCGCGAGAGCGATTAAGTCGGAAGCGAGCTTTAACTTATCTCCGAGGGGAACGAGCTTTTTCTGGTCATCGGTAAGAGCGTCATAAGCGGCTTTTGCGCCGTTGATAGCGTCCTTATCGTTAATTGTAACTCTTGTTGCAGCGGGGAGCGCGCCAACCTGAGCGATAACATCGTCCGCGGCAGCATTGTCAAGAACAACCTTAAGCGCAGCCTCGGCAGCAGTGAGCTTTTCGGTGAGTGCGTCTACGTCAACCAGAGCTTTCTGGTCGTCGGTCAGCGCGTCAAACGCGGCTCTTGCAGCCTCAACGGTTTCCTTGTCCTCAACAGTGATGTTCTCGGGCAGAGCGTTAATCTTATCTGTAGCGTCCTTGGCAGCCTCGAGATCGTCTACGGACTTCTTGGCAGCAAAGAGCTTGTTAACAGTCTCGTCTGTAACAAGATTTTTCTGGTCGTCAGTAAGGTCAGTATAAGCCTGTCTTGCAGCCTCAACAGCAGCCTTGTCGTCCAAGGTAATGTCAGCCGGCAGAGCGTTGATCTGATCTGTAACAGCCTTTGCAGCTTCGAGATTGGCAATAGCCTTTTTAGCGTCTGCCAGCTTGCCGTAGGTGCTCAAAACAACATACTCAGCCTGAGCGATTGTCAGATTTTCAAGAGCAGCATCCGCAGCCTCAACAGCTTCCTTGTCCTCAAGTGTGATTGTTTCGGGCAGAGCGTTAACCATATCGTCAACAGCCTTTGCCGCCTCGCGGTCAGCGATAACTGTCTCGGCGTCTGTCAGCTTGTTAAGAGCTTCCTCGTCAACCAAATCCTTCTGGGCGTCAGTAAGGTCAGTATAAGCCTTTCTTGCAGCCACAACCTCCGCCTTGTTGTCAAGAAGAACAACTGAGGGCAGAGCGTTGATCTGATCTGTAACAGCCTTTGCAGCTTCGAGGTCTTCGATTTTATCCATAGCCTTAAAGAGCTTCTCGATAGCGGGAAGTGTAAGGTAATCAGCCTGCTCGGGAGGCAGATTCAAACGAGCCTCGTTTGCAGCATTAACAGCATCCTTGTCTGCAAGGGTGATGTCCTTTGCATTGGGCAGGGCGTTGATCATATCCTCAACAGCCTTGGCACCCTCGCGGTTAGCGATAACTGTCTCGGCTTCTGTCAGCTTGTCAAGAACTTCCTCGTCAACCAAAGCCTTTTGGTCGTCAGTAAGATCGTTATATGCTGCGCGTGCAGTCTCAACAGCAGCCTTGTCGTCCAAGGTAACAGGAGACGACAGAGCGTTAATCTTATCTGTAACATCCTTTGCAGCCTCGAGATTGGAAATAGCTATCTCGGCAGCAATCAGCTTGCCAATAGTCTCAGGTGTAACAAGAGCCTGCTGATCGTCTGTAAGGTCTTTAAAAGCCTGTCTTGCGGCATCAACAGCAGCCTTGTCGTCCAAGGTAACAGGAGACGACAGCGCGTTGATTTTGTCGACAACCGCGTCAGCCGCAGCCTGATCGGCAGCAGCCTTTTCAGCCGCCGCGAGGGCTGTCTCAGCGTCAGCGAGCTTGCTCAGCGTATCAGTGTCAATCTTGGCTTTTTCATCGTCGGAGAGTGCATTATAAGCAGCTCTCGCAGCCTCGATCTGCTCCTTGTCGTTTACGGTAACCTCAGTCGGCAGAGCGTTGATCAAATCCTTAACATCGTCCGCGGGGGTACGCTTGGGAACAGGGGTAAATGTAGCGGTGTACTCTACGTTGCCTGTTACAGCGGTAACCTCGGGAGACCAGCCGGAGAAGGTGTAGGTGTTGGTTTCGTCCTCGTCCTTTACGGGAGTTTCGCCGTTGTACTCGGGGATTGTTCCCTCTTTTACATTCTCATCAGTTTCGAGAATGGTGTCACCGTTCTTCCATGTTACGGTGTAGCCGGTGGGAGCGGAAGTAGGAACAATCGTAAAGGTGATTGTAAATGGCTTATCACCCATAGAGTCAGTCAGCCTTCCTCTAAACGGAACGGTTGAAGAACTACCTGTCCATGTTCCGCCGTCCCATCCTTCTTCGCCGCTAAGTTTTTGCCAACCGCCGGATACAACTACTTTAGTAAATTTACCGGCATCTGTTGTGAACGCACTGCCATACTGGACGGCCGTTTCTTCTTCCAAATTATCATAGCCGGCAAAACCGTCAAAATGAACAACAGATTGATCAAAGCTGCCGTTTGCGCTGTTCCATACAACAGTGATTGGTTCAGCCGCGGGCTCGGTTGTGGGAGCCTCGGTCGGAGCCTCGGTTGTGGGCTCGGTCACGGGCTCGGTGGGAATATAACCGCCGAGGGTGATACTTTTTTGACCGGATTCGTTTTCCTTAACATCGATAACATACCATGTCTGGGACCAATTACCCTCTGAGTCAGCAGCACTATAGAAATGCTGATGGTCGCCGGAGAACCCCATTCCGTCGAGAAACGGGCCGGTTTCGGGATTGGAATAGACAAAGTCTGTGTCAGCAACCTGATCGCTGTGCTCTTGCATGTAAGTGCCGGCTTTAAGGGTGATCTCGTCATAACCGTCAAGCATTACACTATAGCCTTCATCGGAGCAAACGATGATGTCGCCTGCTTTAAGATTACTTGCATTAATTATTTCAGTATCATAGTAGGTAGTTCCACTTGCAGGCTCGGTTGTGGGCTCGGTCGCCTTGGAAACGGCGTTGAACTTCGCAGTGTAGACCGCGTCGCCGGTGACATTCAGCACCACGGCAGGATCCCAGCCTGTGAAGGTATAGGTGTAGTCCTCGTCCTCGGGTCTAACGGGAGTTTCGCCGTCATAAGAGATCAGCGCACCCTTGGCAAGACCTTTAGTCTCCTGCAGCACCGTACCGTCATAGTTTTTGAAGGTTACGGTGTAGGTGGGCTCGGGAGCGACCTCGGTGAAGCCGGTCAGGGTGATTGTCTCTTCTCCGTGGTCAACGGCGGTTACAATCCATTGTTCGACTTTTTCGCCCTTAACATAAGCTCGATACGGCTGTTCGCCTTCAACAAATACAATACCGTTTGAAAATCCCTTATGTCTGTCTCCGTCAAACACCATATCGGTATCGATAGCGGCTTCATCGGTTCCGAAACCGTTTGCCGACAGAGTTAAGGTATAGCTGTCAAGATTGTAAAGCTCGTTTATCTCTGAGGTAAGAATATCTCCGACAATAAGATCTTCCACGCTGGTGTCGCTTGTGATTGTAGCCGCGCTTGCAGAGATTGGCACGATTGTGAACAAGCTGACAACCATCATTACAACCAGCACTATACTGAGCGGCCGTTTGATTTTATTAATCATTAATTGTTTTCCTCCTTTTTAAAAATATGAAAGAAAAATTTGTTTTGTTTTCTTTTCTTGTGATTTATTGCTTTGGTTCTAATTCCGTTTTGCCTGCTGACCGCATATTTTCCATATCAAGCAATGACATAATGTCTGTAAATTAGAAATTATAACCGATTAAATTATACATTTTATTACCTTTATAGTCAAGTATTATCGTGCAATTTATAGAAAAATTACGTGTGCCAATCTGGAACAGTGGTTATTTTGCGATTTTAGAATTATTTGCATATTTTGCGGTTTTTTCGGGGGGGGGTTTGGGGAGTTTTTGGGTGAGTTTGGGGAGTTTTTGGGGAAGTTTGGGGAAAGTTTAAAGGCTCCCCCATTACTTGTCATGGGGGAGCTGTCAGCGTTAGCTGACTGAGGGGGCGGCGTGTGTTTTTACGCGAGTTTTCCGTTGCAGTTCATAACGTGGCGGTATTGGAAACGTAGCCCCCTCCGTCACGCCGCTTTGGCGGCGTGACACCTTTTTCTGGCGAAAACGGCAACCCTTTTGTCACTTCGTGACATTTCCCCTAACAGGGGAATTTCCCGTAACAAGTGACAGGGGCGGCTTTAAAATGATGCCTCCCCTGTACTAAACAGGAGAGGCTTTGAATTTGGTTTATACTGTTTGTTCTTCCGCGTTTACTGTTTGTTCTTCAACTTTTACTGTTTCTTCAACTTCTGCGGTTGGTTCTTCCGCTTTTGTGATTTGTTCTTCAACTTTTGCGGTTGGTTCTTCTACTTCCGCGGATTGTTCTTCCTCCATTGCGGTTTCTGCCTTTTTGGCTTTTCTGCTTTCTCTGAATTTTTTAATCAGGTTGATAACTACCGGAATGTAGGTTGCGAGAGGCAGGACAAATCCGAAGTATTTGAGGCTTTCGGACTGCACGAGCATATTGAATATTCCGTGATAGATTATCGCGAGCATCAGCAGGGCGAAGGTGCCGCAGTAGAACAGCTTTTTCTTTTTCTTTACAAAGCTCATTCCGAAGCCTACCGCCGCGGTGCAAATGCCGTGCATTAACGCGGTTGAGAAGCCCCTTATTACCGCCCATTCGATTGACACGGCGTCCATACTGTTAATTAGAATGTAGGTGTTCTCGAACAGCGCAAAGCCGATACCCAGAGCGAACGAGGACGAGAGCAGCTTTTCGCGGTTATCTGAGATTACAAAAGCGTAAATCAGCACCGGCAGTGCTTTGATTATTTCCTCTGTCACCGGGGTGATTGTTGTTGTGACGTACAGCGTTTCGTAATTCATCAGTCTGAGAAGCAAGCCGTTGACCTCCGAAATGAACAGCGCCGCGCTGATACCGATTAGCATAAATACCATTATTCTGCGCGAGGTCTTATGAATAAGAGGCAAGCTCAGCAGCAATGGTACAAACATACAGATGTAAAGAATGTAAATCAGGTTGTCCATTTTTTAATCCCCCTTACTATTGTCGGTATCATTAACGAGATAATCAGTCCTGTGATTATGCAGATGATTAGTGTGAACAGCTCGTTGTCTTGGCTGAGGGCGTAAAATTCCGCAAAGATCGACATCGCGTAAAGCAGGCCTAACAGGTTGTACGGACGCAGGCATTTTGCTAAGCCGAAATCTACGTCGGGGAAAATCATATGTTTCATATGATAATATGACGCGAGCATTATAAACACCATCAAAACCGCTCCGAGGAGCTGATAAATAAAGAGCATTTCGGTGTCGACAAGGAACAGTCCGACATACATTACCGCTGCCATAAACGGTGCGGCAAGAGCCAAGAGCCTGTAGTTTTTGTACTTCTTTAAGCCCTCGTCAACTATGGAATCGACAGTGCCGTAGTTGGCTGAGAAGAAGAACATTAAGCTGCCGATCATTCCCAAAAAGCCGAGCGAAAAGCCATCGGTCAGGCTGCCGCCGGTCAGGAGACGGACAATGTTGAATAATCTTCCGAAGGCTATACAACCAAGGGAAAGGGTAATCATCTGTGCGTAAAGAGCCTTTTTGGGGCGGAAGAACTGTGCTCCTCCGTAAACAAACCCTCCGATAGCGCATACGCAAACGATTATGTTTGCTATTAAATACATACTAAAACGTACCTCCTTTTTTTACTGCTTTATAAACGCACTTTACAGGGCTGCCTAAACAGCCCTGTATTTAGTAGATTTAATACCGGTTTATGCTACTTTTCCAAGTACAGCTGATTTTCTGTTACACTTGAGGTAAGGTAGCCGCCGGTGATTTCCGCCGCGCCCTTGACAAAGCCGCTCTCACGCTGAACGAACATCGAAATACGGTTGTCGCCCGTCATGTGGCTGCTGTCAAACTTTATAGCGCCTTCGTTTAGCTCAACGAAACCGCTGTAGTCCTTTTTAAGAACACGCTCCCACGCTACGGGTGTTTCGCCGCCCGGGGTCTGCTGAACAAGGTCAGCAGAATACGGAACGTAGTCGAACTCGGCAAACGCGATTTTTGTCAAAGGAGATTTCATATAATCCTTCGGCATTGTCGAGAGAACCTTGTCGGGATCGGTCATCGCCTTTTCGTTGTATCTTTTTGCGGCGTACGTTGTGGCGTAGTACATATAAATCTCAGGACCGGTTGTGCCTTCGTTGAGGTTTGTACCGATGAGGTTATGGTTTTTGTCCTCTTTTGCCACCGGCGAGTAGTAAAGCTGGTAGCGTTCGGTCACAATACCCTCGGGGTGGAAGGGCTCGCCGACGGTGCAGATAATGTCGTAGACCGCCTCTTGCGTTTGGGTTTCGTATTCGGCAGCCTTTACATCCGCGGAGCTTGCCATATCAATCGCTTTTTGATTAAGTCCAAAGCTGCGGTAGCCGAAGTAAATGTACTTTCCGCCGGCGTTTTTATTGAGATCCATATCAAGGAATTCCGTACAGCCCTGCTCGAGCAGCTTTAGCTGCGCATCCTTGGCGGAATCTCCGGAAGCGGCATAAATCTTATTGTAGAACATTTTATCCGCCTCGTACTTACCCTTGATAAATACCGCATGGTTAATGTCGCCCTTAAACTCGGCGGCTTGGGTTACATGAATCTTGTGGAGCTCGGGGTCTTCCTCGGTTATGTCGGCTCTGTCTACTACAAGCGCGGTAGCGCAGCCTGAGACAAATACGTTCTCGCTGATGTTGAGCTCGGTAAACGGCTTGCCGGGAACCGTACCCTGGTTATATGAGTAATAAATATAGTAGGTTTTGTTGTCGTTCATCTTGATCGGCGTTGTTGGTGACGCGCAGTAGTAAACCGCACTGTCAAACTGCTGCTGATCGGGAACAGCCTTGGCGTCGCTCCTGAAGAGAACTATACTCTTTATTGCCTTATCAATGCTGTCGGTTCTGGCAACGCTGACGTATGCCGCGGGATCGCCGCCATCGGGAGCCTTTGGCTGATAATCAGGTTTAAGGGTGCGCGTCCATGACTTTGCGGGATCGCCGGCGACGTCAAAGGGAATCATCTCGTCGGACGCTGCGCCCGTAGCGGCTTGCATCGCGAGCAAGTCAACCTGCTTGTCGTATACCTTGAGAACGTCTTTCTCCTTTGATTTTGAGTCGTCTCTTGATGATGCGCCGACAAAAATCCTCGAAATATAACGTTTCTTTATAGTATCATGCTTGATGTACATATAGACCTTTGCACCGCTGTGGAAATAGTCGCCGTTATCGGCATCGGAATTGCTGGGTTTTCCGCGGTCGTCTGTCCATGAGGGTAAAGCGACATTGAATGCGTCAAGCTTATAGGGATCCTTTAACTCCTGAACAGAGTTGAAGGAGCCGCTCGGCTTATTGCCCGCGAGGGTGGTTTCTTCCGAAACGTCGCAGGTGATAACGCCGTTGTTATTTGTAGCGTCGTGCTTGTTTTTGGTGACAACAACGCTGTCGAGCGTGAGGCGCGGAGCGCCCTCTACATAGCCGGTAACATAAAGGTTGGTCGGGAGCCACGGCATTACGCCGTCGGCAGTTTTAAGGCTGCCCTGGTCTTCCCTTGTAAAGCCTTCATATACGGTGTCGTATTCGTCGCCCAAAAGTCCGTTAGGAGCCATATAGGCGTTTTCGGGAGCGATGGCTCTGATGTTGGCTTCCCTCGTACCAATACAACGCTGTATGATTACCGACGAAGCGGCGTAGGTCGCGGTAGCGCTTGCCCCGCCGGAGGGCTTAGGATTATATTTGACAGCCTTGCTGATGTTGTAAGGAAGTCTTGAAATATAGGGCTCTCCCCTGAACGCCTGCACGTCTGTCAGCGCACGGTAGGGGTTGTATGTCCAGGCATAATACATACGCATATGCTTTTGGTTACTGTCTACAATGTAGCCCTTGTAGTAGAAGGACTGGGCAAGGTTTACGTCCTTGCAGCCGTTCGGTTGCTCGATAAACGGATTATCGGAAAGTTCTTCAAACAGATGTCTGATAAGATCCTCCGGCGCGTCTTGGTAGCCGACGCCGTTTTCGGAATCCATACCGAAGGCGAAGAACACGCCTGAGAGGTACTTTGTACCCTCGGTGTAGGTTTCCTCGGGCTCGTAGTACATATATGATCTTATGTTTTTAGGCTCCCAGTCTTCTGTAGTGGCATAGCCGGTATAGCTGTAGGGTCTTGTTCTGTATCTTCCCGCGCCGCCGGAAGATTGAGGCAGGCTGTAGCGCGAGGTCGCGAAGTTATAGGGTAATCCGCTGAAGGTGGTTACGGGTTCCCAGCCTGCTTTTGCGTCGCTGTGCTTGCTGACCAAATGAAGCTTGCCTACCTCGATGGGAGTTCCGGCATTCTTCATGGTAGTGTAATACAAGCCGTCCAAATCTTCCGGAAGATTTTTGTCTTCGTCCTTGGTTTCTGCCGGGTAGCCTAAATGTCCGGCGAAGGCGTAGGAGAGTTGTCCGAATAATACATTCTTATCGGTAGTATATGTCGCGACTCTGATATCGCGAATAGCCAAATCCGGGCTGTTTGTGGTTTTGAAGCCGAGGTAGGTGTACTGATCCTCCTTTAGCAGTGCTTTTCTTGCGTCGGGACAGAGGTTTTGGTCGAAAACCTGAAAGCCTTCCTTAATAAGCTTCGCCTTTGCACTTTCCGGGGTCTTAGCGGATTTTACAACCATTTCGGAGTAATACAGCTTTGTGCCGGCGGCGGGCTTAGCGGAGCTGCCTGAGCTGCCGCCCTGCGCACGGTTTGCAAGCGATTCCTCGGTATAATAATTAATATAGATACCGTTTACCTCGTCCTTTTTTGCGCCGGTGTTGCAGTTACCGGGTGTAATCTGGCCGAAGAAGCTCGCGCAGTCATAGCCGTTTTGATTACTGCCATCGCCGTAGACTATGTTGAATATATTGCCGTTTTCGTCCGCGCGAATCGGGCTTCCGGAGTTGGGGTCGTCGGAAATGTACATACATACCCAACCTTTCTGTGCCTGATAAGCGTTGAGGTCGGCAATCCTGCCTTGATTGTCCTTGACCGCTTTGTAAATAAGGCTGTAGGTTCTGTTGTTTAAGATTTTCGCGTCTACCGCGAATTCAGCCATTTCCGTGTACTTTTTAGGCTTGTTTCTCTGAATATAATCAATAATCAGCGTTACAACATAGAACCAGATTGTAAAAGCGAGAACTACCAGAGCAAAAATACCTGCCCAGCTGGTAACTGCCGCTGTAACCGCAACCATCTTGGAAGCTATTGAGGTTACAGTTGTGGCAACAACAGACACCGAGGATTTTAAGGCAACAACCAATCCTCCGGCGAGACCGTATTCTCCGGTAAACAATGTCAGCAAGCCGATAGCGCAGCTGCCGACGTCAATCCACTTGAGCACTTCGCTAACGGTTTTCTTTGTGTCCTCCCACTTGTTTGAAGCCTCAGCGTTAATCAACTGTCCGGCGGCGTTAGCACGGAGCGTTTCATTGGTAAAGGCTACCTTTTTGTCAGCCATTTCGGGGTTAGTATTAACCCAAATTGAGAAAGAGTCTTCCTTTAGCTCCTCTTGCAGCTTTTGCTTTGATTTCTCGATAATTTTTTTAACGTTCTCATCCTCTTTGTTTTCTCCGAGGTTGGAGATAACCGAGGTCAAGCCTGCCATACCTGCCATTCGGCTCTGAGCGTGAGTCATTGAGTCGATAATGGGATAGAGCTTTTTGAGATCTACCTGATCGCTTGTCTGCTTGCCGATTTCGACAAGATACTCGCCCAAAGGCATAGACTCGTTGGCTTGGTATTTATTAAGGAAGTTGTACGCTTTGACATACGCCATCGCGGTATCTTCCTCAGACGGCTTATTGGCGTTCTTTACAATGTCGTCAGCGCTGGATTTTTTTGCCTCTTCAACATATTTCTTTTCGTTGAAGGACGCCTCGCCGTTTTCAAAGTTTGTGGCGAACTTCTGGAGCTGCTTGTGAAGCTCTCTTGCCGCGTCGCCCATATCTCTGTCGTATTCGTCAAGCTCATCCTTTGATAAGCTTGTATCCTCGATAATTCCCCATAGGTTGCTGTTTTTTACATTGTCAGCCCAGGTAATGTCAACTTCCTTACCTGTTTTTTTATCCTTTTCCTTTTCTTTCGTGGTAAGTCCCATCGCGAGGAAGTTTGTAATTGCGTTAACGGCGCCGGAACTTGCGTGCGTTACAACCTTTGCAAAAAACTCTTTGGTTGCTTTTTTGCTGAGTATGTAGTCGCCGAGCTTTGCGTTGTCAGCCTCGGGAACCTTGAAAAGGTTAAGTCCCTCGTATGCCTCTATAGCCTTGGGGCTGCCGCTTTTATAGTTAACTATAAACTCATTGGCGGACGTGTACATTGTCTCCGCCGTGCCGTAATTTGACTTTTCAAGATCGGCGTTTGCCTCTTTGTAGTCCTTAATCTGATATCCGCTGTCCATATGGAGAAGCTTGATACTGCAAATAGCTTCTCTTTTGTCCTCTGTGAGCTTGTAGCCCATAAAGACGACAGCGTCCTTTCCCGAGCCTGCGTTTAGGTTCTTGGGAGCGCAGATATAGCCGTCGTTTTCGCAAAGGCGTTTAGCCTCGCTTTCACTGTCAGCCTGGTAGGTCTTTATATCTGAGATATAATAAACCTTGTTCGCCGCCGTAACCTTGCCGATAATCTGGACAGGCAATTCTATCATGAAACAGATTACAAGGATAAGGGCTACCGTTTTAATAGTAAAGAAAATGGTATTTCTGAGATTGTGTTCCTTAGTTGATATCATCATTTTCTTCACCGCCTTCCGTCGCATTATTTGTCTTAGTTTTTGTCTTTTTCTTTTTATAAATGATAAGTATTATTATACCGACAACACCCAGTCCGCCGATAATAAGTATTGCGGTCAAGCCGCCGTTGCTGAAGATTGAGCCGGACGATACCATTGTCGCCTGAACGGTTCTGCTATCCCTTGCGGAGATGTTGCCGTCGTATGTTTTAAAGTATTTAGCTTGATACTGGCTGATCCATTCCGAGATTCTCTTGGTTGAGCCTGAGGTTGAGCCGACGTAAACAACCGAGCCGTCGTACAGTCCTGCGTTCATAATACGCGCTGTTCCGAGTGCGCGGCTTTCAAGCGCGACGTCGGCAACGCCCTTTGACTTGCTGCTGATATTGTCCTTAATGACCGTAAGACCCTTGAGCGTTACCCAGTAGCGGCCGTCAACATATACTCCGCCGCCGGAGCCTTCGGTGAGGTTTCCGACAATCTCGCACTGTGAAAGTCCGACGTTGTCGTCGTCAATATATATCGCTCCGCCGTCCTTCTTAGCGGAATTGTTGCGGAACTTGCAGTCGTGGAAAACAGTAGCGCGGTTCTCGGTGGGATTATCTCTGATGAAAACCGCTCCGCCTTCCTCGTCGGAATGGTTGCAGGCAAAAATGCAGCCCTGCGCGTTCAAATATGTTGCCTGTAATTTTGTGGTATCGTGAGCGAGGTAAATCGCTCCGCCCATTTCGTGGGCTCTGTTGCCGGCGAATATTACATTTTTCAAATATATCTCGCCGCGTTCAGAATAGATTGCTCCGCCGTCGTCCTCGCTGTAGCAGTTGTCTATCTTGGCATTTGAAATATCAACTACGCCCTTGTACAGATACACTCCGCCGCCCGGACAGTTATCGACGCTGTCTACGGTTTGGCAGCCGTAGATTCTGCCACCGGTCATTATGAATTTTGTATCCATGGACGAGCCGTCAACACATACGGCTCCGCCGGCGTAGCTTGATTTGCAGTTATAGATGGTACCGCCCTGCATACGGAACTGGGCTGCGTCCTCGATATATACGCCGCCGCCGTAATTGGTGCTTGCGCCGCCGGCGATTACGCCGCCCTTTACGCCGTCAAAGCCCTGGGACTTGGGATTGCTGTCGCGCAGTGTGAACACGGCTTTTTCTTTGAGATGGAAAACCCCGCCGCTCCTTATAATCTCTCCGTTCCTTTTGCGGTTGATGTAATGACCGTTGAGGTCGAGCGTTATATGACAGTTTTCTTTTACCGTCAGCAGCTCGTCCATTTCCCAGTCAGAACCCATGGTAATGACTGTTTCGGTGTAATTGTTTGCTTTAGCCATTGCGTTTGACCAAGCCTCCGCGACCGAACCGAGGTTTTGAGTCTCGGTTATTCTGTCTCCGCTGTAAATCTCTACCATAGCGCCTGAGGTGACGAGCTTTCCGTCAATCGCCCCGGCTGACGGCACTGCAAATGCCGTAAGGAGCAGGCATACCGCGGAAATTACCGTTATGAGCTTTTTAATTTTCATTAGCTGTCTACTCCTTTCGTTATTGAACCGTTTGCGCGTCTTTGCGTTTTTTCCGTTTGGAATAAATTACCGAGGCAATTATTGACAGTATCAGGATGCCCGCGCCTACATAGATCAAAGCTGTACCGTCGGAGAAAATCGACGCCGTAGTCGAGCTGTCAGCCGGCTTCCAGATTGCGTACAGTTTGACCTCCTCTGCCCTGACGGTTGTAAGGTTAAGCACTGTGCCCTTGTCCTTAAACATTCGACCGTTGCCGTCCGGCTTTGTGTTCCAGCCTGCAAAGGTGTAACCCTCGCGCATAAACCTGACCGGATTCAGGGTGAACTCCTTATCGTAATAAGCGGTTTTCTTGGACATAAGACCGATAATATCCGTGTAGCCGCCGTCCTCACCTTTTGTACCGTTCGCGTCGTATACAATTCTGTAGTTGTTAGCAGTTAGCTTTGCCGTAAGGGTAACCGACTCGTTAACAAGGGTTAATTTATATTCGTTATCCTTAACCTTAACAAGCTCTCCCGTGCCGGTTTTTTCATAGCCGTTGATATAATAGCCCGGGATTGATTCTATATTTTTGATTTCAATAGTTTCCTTTTCCATTCCGGTTGTTTCAAATACTTCCTGGCCGTCTACAATTACCCTGACGTGCAGAGAGAATACAAATTTTACGGTGATTGGCTTTACGATTTCCGGATAGACGTTACTGCCGGACTTGAAAATAAGATTGTAGGTGCTCCAGTGGTTGGTTTTGTGAGTACTGCTCAGCTTCCACTTTGAGCCGTTCTTGTCGAGCTTTTCGAAGGTATCCTCCTCCGGGAAGGAGATGTTCTTCATAGTGGTTTCGCCGCCGTCAGAGTTCCAAGTCAGACCGTACTGGTCAACAGCCGAGACGGTGACGGTTCCGGAAGTCTCTATGTCTCCGGGAGGAACTTCAACGTCAAACGATTCGGGATAGGGATATTTGTCTCCGGTGATTTTCAGCTCTGTTTTCTTTTCTTCATCGCCGTAAACATCGTGGACAATGTGGTTGGAGCAAACGTTGATGCCGTTAATTTTTATAGTTACGTCCGCCTCAAAATCACGCCATACTCCCAAATTGCCGAATGAGGTTACAACACTTACCGAAGAGGGGAAATAATTATTGCCGCAGTCATATTCATAGGTATATTCTTCTCCGTCGTCATCAATAGCTGTATGGAAATCTCCCGTGGTATGAATCGGGTTTGCCAAGCCATTTCCCTTGTCGTCTCTTGCAAAGATTTGGAGGTAGGCGTAATCCCAAGCGTCGGCGTCATCGGTAACCTTAATATTAATGCTAATCTTATAGCTGCTGAATGTTCCTTTAAGACCTTCAACAAGATATACCTCGTCGTTTTTATCCCTGTTAATCTTAAAATCGTTGGTATCGCACTGGAAGTAAAGCACCGTCGCGGCGTTATTTTTTTGACCGTAGCCTGTTGTTACGTTACGGTTGGCGCCGTTAGCGGGAGGCTTAAAGCCGATTTGCGAGCCGCTTAAAAGACTTCCGGTAACCTTAATGTTCTTGAATTCTCTCTGATTGATATTATCGGTGTTTCCGTTTGTCTGGCAGTTGGTAATCATTGTTTTACCGCCCGCGAGAATCAGCTCGCCTGAATGGAAGTAAATTCCGCCTCCCGAGCCCTTTGCCTGACAGTAGATAATTGAGGAACTATCAACCGTCAGCGTCGAGCTTGAATCCATATACACACCGCCGCCGCAGTTATCCGCGGAGTTGGAGTCGATAGCGCATTTTTTAAGACTGACCGTTCCGTGCGAGTTAATTGCGCCGCCGTTTGTTACGCAGCTGTTGCCCTGCATTTTGACATTCTCAAGCGAAAGCTCCGTATCTGTATTTGCCCAGATTCCGCCGCCGGCTGCTTTTGCCGAATTGTTTAAGAATGATGTATTGGAAACAGACAGCTTGCCCTTACGGTGAAAAATTCCCGCGCCGTCGTTCGAAATGTTGTTGCTGATAACGTTTTTGCCCTCGAACACGGCGCTGCCTTCGGCGTCATTGAAAAATCCGCCGCCCCAGCCGCTTGCTCTGTTGTTTGTAATTGTGCAGTCCTTAATTGTCATATCCTTATGGTTTGTTATACCGCCGCCGTGGACTGCGTTTAAGTTCTGTTCAACTTTTGTACCCGTAATAAAAGCGTTTCCCTTTGACCAGATTCCCGAGCCGCCGCCCTTTATCCAGTTGAAATAAATTAAGGAATTTGTAACGTTAAGCCTGCCGAAATTGAGGATACCGCCGCCGTCATATGCGTTGTTGTTTTCAATCTTACAGTTTGTAAGGTCGGCGGTTGAGTTTGCGTCAATGTACAAGCCGCCGCCCTTTTCATTTACTTTACAGTTTCTAATCTCACAGCCTGTCAGCTCAACGTTTCCGCCGATGGCGCAGACGCCGCCGCCGTCTTTAGAAGCGTTACCGTCGATTATTACATCATTTAATACCAGCCTGCTGTTTGAGTTAACCTTGAAAACACTTGAATCGGTGTTATTACCGCCCGTGCCGTAAAACGTTGATTTTACATCTCTGTCACCCAGACCGTTAACGGTAAGGGTGGATCTGTTTTCGACGGTAAAAATGCCGATGTTGGTCGAGTTGATGAAAACATTATAACCGTTGGTATTGATAACGTGTGACTTTCCGTCATTGATTTTTACCGTGTCCTTCAGGTAAATATCCTCTGTTAGAGTGACTTCTTCGTTTTGCTGAAGCTGCTCCTTCAATACGTCATCATTATATTCAACGCTTTTTTCTGAGTCAAGAGTCTTAAATTTCAGCGTCATCGCTACCGAGACCTTAACCTTCGACATCAGAGTTACACGTTCATTAAATGTATATTCTCCGCCGTTTGGAATCTCTTTATCATCAATATATATCTTCAAAAAAATTACGTGCGATTCAAAGTGGTTATTACGCAGCTTTGCTCCGGGATTTAAAATATCACCCGGGGAAATAGCGTGTGCATAGACAACGTCCGGTTTAGAGTATTCTGCGGCAGAAACGTTAGTAACACCTAATCCTGCCGTCATTGTAAAAAGCAGAAGGAAGGTAAGTATCACAGACATTAGCCGTACAGAAAATGATACCCTCTTTTTCACTTTATTCGCTCCTTTCATTATTGCTTAACAGCTTTTACGCCTTCGCGTTTTTTACGTTTGGAATAAATTACCGAGGCAACTATTGACAGTATCAGGATACCCGCGCCTACGTAAATCAGAGCCGTACCGTCGGAGAATATCGACGCCGTAGTCGGGCTGTCATTTGGTTTCCAGATAGCGTACAGCTTGACCTCTGCTCCCTTTTTGTCTGTAAGGTTAAGCACGGTGTCCTTGTCCTTATACATAATACCCCTGCCGTCGGGCTGTGTGTTCCAGCCTACAAAGGTGTGGTCCTTGCGCATAAACTTGTTTCCCGGCAGGTTGTACGGACTGTCGTAATAAGCGGTTTTCCTTGACATATAATTGTCAATGTCAGTGTATTCGCCGTCATCGCCCTTTGTACCGTTCGCGTCGAACGCAATTCTGTAGTTGTTGGGCTTTAGCTTTGCTGTAAGAGTAACCGACTCGTTAACAAAGGTTAAATTATAGTCGGCGCCTTCAACCTTGGCAAGCTCTCCCGTACCGGTTTTTTCATAGCCGTTTATAAAATATCCCGGAATTGACTCTATATTTCTGATTTGAATAGTATCTTTTTCTCTTCCGGTTTTTTCAAATACTTCCTTTCCGTCTACAAGTACCCTGAGGTGCAGAGGGAATGTAAATTTAACCGTGATCGGTCTTATGATTTCGGGATAAACATTACTTCCGGATTTGAAGATAAGATTATAGGTGCTCCAGTGGTTGGTTTGGTGATTACTGCTCAGCTTCCACTTAAAGCCGGAGTTGTCGAGCATTTGGAAGGTGTCCTCACCGGGGAAGGAGATGTTCTTCATTGAGGTGTTCGCTCCGTCAGCCTTCCAGATAAGTCCGTACTGGTCAACAGCTGAGACGGTGACGATTCCGGACTCCTCTATATTTCCCGGAGGCACGTCAACGTCAAACGTGTCGGGATCGGGATATGGATATTTGTCGCCGGTGATATATAACCACGTGTTCTTTTCCTGACATTCCCAAACAACGTGTCTTACGTGGTTGTTGACAACGTTTACTCCGTTGATATAAATTGTTATATCTCCCTCAAAATCACGCTCGCCGGCAAAACCGAATTTTGTTACAAAGTTTACCGCCGTGGGGAAGTTATCCGCGCCGCAGTCGTATTCATAAGTGTAGGATTCATCGCCATCGTCAATGGAGGTTTTAAAATTGGGAGAGGAATTAAGCAGAACCTCGCTGCCCTTTCCCTTGTTGCCTCTGCCGTAAATATGGAAATAGGCGTGATCCCAAAGGTCGGCGTCATCGGTAACCTTGATATAAATTTTTACCTTATAGGAGCTGTAGGTTGCGCGCAGACCTTCAAGAATGTTTACCTCGTCCTTTTTGTCCTTGTTAACCTTATAATCGTTGGTATCGCAGTGGAAGTAAAGTGCCGGAGACGCGCTGTTACTTTGACCGTAGCCTGTTGTTATGTTACGGTTTGCGCCGTTTTCGGGAGGCTTAAAGCCGATTTCCGAGCCGCTTGACAGCTCTCCCTTAATCAGAATATTCCTGAATTCTCTTTGATTTACATTGTCGGATTTTCCGTTTGTCTGGCAGTCGGTAATTCTTATTTTACCGCCCGCGAGAACCAGCTCGCCTGCATAAAAGTAAATTCCGCCGCCGTTCGCCTTCGCCTGACAGTAGGTAATTGAAGAATTAACAATTGTCAGTGTTGAGCCTGAATCCATATACGCGCCGCCGCCGTTGTTGTCAGCCGAGTTTGAGTCGATAGCGCAGTTTTTAAGGCTGACCGTTCCGTGCGAGTTAATCGCGCCGCCGTTTGTTTTGCAGCTGTTACCCTGCATTTTAACGTTTAAAAACGAAATCTCGGTACCTGAATTCGCCCAGATTCCGCCGCCGGCTTCTTTTGCCGAATTGTTTAAGAATGATGTATTGGAAGCGGACAGATTTCCCTTATAGAGGAAGATTCCCGCGCCGTCGTTTGAGGTGTTGCCGCTGATAACGTTTTTGCCCTCGAGCACGGTGTTGCTGTCGGCATCAAGGTATATTCCTCCACCCCAGCGTGATGCGCTGTTGCCGGAAATTGTGCAGTCCCTGATTGTCATATTATGATGGTTTGTTACGCCGCCGCCGTTGTAGGCGTTTGTGTTTTGGTCAACTGTTGTACCCGAAATAACAGCGTTACCCGTTGACCAGATTCCTGCGCCGCCGCCACTTACACTATTGTGTTTAACTATGCAGTCCTTAACGTTAAGCGTACCGTAGCTGCAGATACCGCCGCCGTCATACGCTCCGTTGCTTTCAAACGTACAGCCTGTAAGGTCGGCGGTTGAGTTTTCGTCAATGAAAATGCCGCCGCCCTTTGCTTTGGCATTATTGTTTGTGAATGTACAGTCGGTCAGTTCAACGCTGCCGCCGAAAACAGAGATGGCGCCGCCGTTTTTACTATAGTTTCCGGTAAAAACAACATTATTTGCAACGAGCTTGCTGTTTGCGGAAACCTTGACAGCTCCGCTGTCAGAACCTCTGTCGCCCCCGTCGGAAATTGATGTTTCATCTTCGTTTTCGCCGAGACCGTTGATGGTGAGGGTAGAGCCGTTTTCAACAGCTATCACACCTTTTTGGGGTATATCAAGAAAAATGTTATGTCCGTTGGTATTGATTGTATGGCTCTTACCGTCATTGATTGTCAGAGTGTTCGTCAGATAAACATCTTCCGAAAGATTTACTGTTTCGTTATTCTGAAGCTCCTCTTTAAGAGCTGCGTCCGAAAACGTGTATTCTTTGTCATCCTGTGAAATAGACTTAAAGTACAACGATATCGTGCCGGCTCGATTTTTTTCCTTTGATACTAAAACAACCCTGCGATCAATTTTAATACTTAAGCCGTATCTTCTGTCAATAAATTCTTTGTCAATATAGACCTCATAAAAGTATGCGCCCGATACCGAATAACGAAAGTTCGTCACCCTAACTCCTTCGTTTAAGATGTCACCGTTAGAAAGTTCACATACCTCTACATTATCTCCGCTCTCGATCTCTTTTGCCGAAGCAGTGGTAATGCCAGTGCCTGCGATTGTTGTGAAAAGCAAAAGGAAGGTAAGTATCACAGACACTAGCCGTACAGAAAATGACACCCTCTTTTTCACTTTACTCACTCCTTGTTTTATAATTAATTCCGGGTTAAATTACGCCGGTTGGTTTTCTCTTCTTTTTCTTGTAGAAAATAACAAAATCAGTGTAAGTGCCGCTCCGCCGAGCAATCCTGCCGCAACTCCGATTGCGAGCGAGCCGCCCGAGAAGGTTGAGCCCGCGGCTGTTAAATCCTTAACGGTTGATGTATCGTTTTTGAAGTATACATAAGTACCATCGTTAGGATCGTTGTAGCAGAATAATCTGCTGGTAAGGTTAAAGACGACGTCTTTCTCGCCAAAGCGGTGAATACCGTTAGTGTAGCCCTCTGGCATATCGCCGTTGCCCATCTTTAGTTTGAGCGAATCAGCGAGAATCGGCGTGCCGTTCTCATACTTTACGCTGTAAAGCGACAGCCACTGCATTCCTACGTCACCGTTGAGGTCGTTGCGGTCTCCGAGTATCCTGTAATTTTCCTTTTCTACATCGCTTTTGCCTGCGGTGCGGTTGCAGAGAACTGCTTTATAATAGGCTGTCTGGTTTTTTATCATAACCGTTTCGCCCTTTTGGTTTACAGCGGTGATGTCGGCTCTGTCAACAATGTATTTGGGAACCGGTGTGAATGTAACCTTGTAATATGCTTTCATTTCCTCAACGGTCATATAGATTGAAACACCTGCAAGAATTGCTCCGAGAACGGTAAAGCCCGCGGTGAGGAATTTGCAAACCTTTGATTTGGTGGCAATCCGTCTTGTCGCTTCTTCGAATTCGCCTTCTTTGTATTGTTTTAGTTCCTTCTCAGCCATATCTTGTTGATCCCACAGCGCCTGCTGAGTTGCCCGTTTGTAAACACGTTCGCCTTTGTCATTAAACTCTCCGGCAAAGGCATAACCGTTCGCTGCTTTTGTAGCCTCATCTACCTTTTTTACCAAATCATTCAATTTTTTAACGTGGGCAGTGTTACTGCTAATACTCTTCCACGCAACCGCTGAACCAATAGCCGCAAGTCCCATGGCTGTCGTGCAGCTCCAAAGCACAATACCCGTTTTGCTGAGCTCAAAGGTTTTTTCTGTTTCCTGAGCGGTTGCCTTTGCGCGCAGCGCGGCGTCTGTAAGGGCGACTCCGCCTTTATCGTAGATTTCACGGTTAACGTCCTGATAGATTGAAGCAGGCTGAACATCCTTCATATCTACTTCTTTATAGCCGTTTTCATCGGTAACAGCCATCAAAATCATATCCTTGATGGAAAGGAAGTCGAGACCGGCAAGCTGGCCGCCTGTGAGAGAATCTACAATAGGATAGAGCTCGCGGATATTTTCGGAATCTTCAAATTCGGATCTATCCCTTTCAAAGAATTCAAGCATTGTGCCGTCGCCGTACCCGGCATTTTCAAGGTAGTCGTGAACAGCAATATCCTCTGCCGCCATACCGCCCTTTACCATAGTTTCCTCAGCTTTGTATGCGCTGTTGACGGCTTTTGTAACGTCTTCCTTTGTCGAATTTTCATCGAGCTTGATTTCTTCGCTGTTTATTTTTGTCTTAACTACTTCATTCGATTTTTGAAGAGCTATGTCGTAGTTTAGGAGAATTTCGTTAAACTCGCTCCACTTGTCGAGGATTCTTTTTGCGTCGTCATTATACTTTTTATCGAGCTCCGCGTTAATCTCGGACGGAGTCATATTTGGGTTTTCATTTTGAACCGCTTCCGTCAGCTTTTCAAGGCTGTTATCCTTGAAACGGTCAATCCATGTGCTGCTTGAGGAGTCCGAGGCTTTTGTCAGCATTGTTTCCATAAGCTGAACCGCCTGGCCGTTGCCCTGCATAAGAAGGGTGAGGATATCGCAGTGGCGATTCTTTTGAGCATCGTCGAGCTTATTATAGGCTTCGTCGCCCATCTCGTACTTTGTCTGATTTATAAGCAAATCGCCCAGAGCGTTACCGTCGCAGTCGTCGTCAGTCAGCTTGTTAAGAAGGGCTTTGTAGTAGTTCGCGCGTTTGAAGTTTGCGGAATCCTGCGGCTTTTGCAGGTTTTCGCGGTACTCTTTAAGAGTAGCGATGAACCTGTTAACAAAAGGCTTAATCTGAGTGTCCATATGGTCGTTCATCACCTTTTCATATTCCTCAAAACTGTAGCCGCCCTCCATATTCATAACCGCGAGGTCGGTTATTGCGTCGCTCGCTTTCGCGGTTGTTTTATAGCCGAGGTAGACAATCTTCTGGTTGGGACCTGGCTTCATGGGACTCGCTGCGCCGGCGTCCTTGTTGAGGTCGGCGTAGTTTCCGCTGTCGTCCTTAAGGATTGTGTAGCCCTCGTCCAAAAGCTCCTTGGAAGCTTGGTCTGAGGTCACGCCCATTCCGACCTTTACCTCGCTGATGTACTTTTTTTCAGTATTGTCCGCCGCCGAGGCAACAATCTGCGTCGGCGCGAGTATCAGCATTGTCATACAGAGCACTGCCGATGTAATCGCCGTGAGTAATTTTTTCATAAAAATACCTCCGAAAATTCAGTATTATTATTTTACATTATGATTATAACACACCTTGGGGGACAAAAGGGGGACAAATTTGGTTATTTTTAAAGTTTTTTTAAAAAAATTTGCAAAATTTTTGATTTATGTATTTAGATTTATGTATTTATATGTATTTAAATGTAATGGAAATGTTGGCGATATTGGAAACGTCTGCCCCCTCCGTCACGGCGTAAACGCCGTGCCCCCTCCGCCGCAAGCGGGGGAGGCTTTAAAATGGCAGGCGGACATACGTTTTGCCGTATGTCCGCCGTTGATATTTAGTTATGCGTTTGAACTTTGTTTTTTCTTTTTCTTATTGTCAGCTTTCAGCAAAAGGAGTGTTAAGGCGCAGCCTGCAAGCGCACCTGCGCCAATGCCCAATGCGAGCGAGCCGCCCGAGAAGCTTGATCCCGCGGCTGTTAAATCCTTAACGGTCGAGGTATCGTTTTTGAAGAATACATATGTACCTTCGCTTGGATCGTTGTAGCAGAACAATTTGCTGGTAAGGTTAAAAACGACGTCTTTCTCGCCAAAGCGGTGAATACCGTTAGTGTAGCCCTCGGGCATATCGCCGTTACCCAGCTTTACCTTTAGCGAATCCGCGAGAATCGGCGTGCCGTTCTCGTACTTTACGCTGTAAAGCGAGAGCCACTGCATTCCTACGTCACCGTTGAGGTCGTTGCGGTCTTTGAGAATCTCGTAGTTTTTCTTTTCAAAAGCGCTGCTACCGGCGGTTCTGTTGCAGAGTACCGCTTTGTAGTAGGCGGTCTGGTTCTTCATCATAACCTCTTGGCCTTTTGCGTTGGTGGCTGTAATGTCGGCTCTGTCAACAATGTATTTGGGAATCGGAGTAAATTCAACCTTATAGAAAGCCTTCATTTCCTCGATAGTGGTGTAGATTGAAACACCTGCAAGCACAGCTCCGAGAACGGTAAAGCCTGCGGCGAGATATTTTGTTATGTTTGATTTAAATAACGCCTTTTGATAAACCTCTGAATTCTCATATGCATTCTTTTTACTTAAAAGATTTTTGTAGGCCGTTTTCTGATCCGAGGTTAAGTTATCAAACCCCTTACCATCTTTATTCATTATTGTTTGATAACTTTTCATTTTATCTTGATATTCAGTCAAAGCTTTAAGATACGGAGAATTTTTCAGTTTAGCATGCGCGATAGCCGAACCAGCTGCCGCAGCTCCGGACACGGCTGTGCAGGTCCAGAGTACAGAGCCCAACGTGCTTAGCTTAAATGTAGGCGTTGTCTCCTGGGCTGTCGCCTTTGCACGCATTGCCGCGTCTGTAAGGGCTACTCCGCCTTTTTCGTAAATTTCACGGTTTACGTCCTGATAGATTGAGGCAGTCAAAACGTCATTAAGGTCAACTTTTTTAAATCCATTTTCGTCCGTAAGTGCCATAACAACCATATCCTTGATAGAGAGGAAGTCAAGTCCGGCAAGCTGACCGCCTGTGAGAGAATCTACAATAGGATAAAGCTCGCGGATATTCTCGGAATCGTCAAATTCGGACTTATCCCTTTCAAAGAATTCAAGCATAGTTCCGTCGCCGTATTCAACGGTTTCAAGGTAGTCGTGAGCGGCAATTTCCTCCGCAGCCAAGCCACCGCTAACTGCTTTTGTCTGGGTATCGGAGGCTTTGTTTGCTGCCTCTTGGATTTCGGAATCAGTCGAATTTTCGTTAATGTCTATGCTTTTGTCCGTGGTGTTACCTTCAACGGCTTTTTTTATACTTTCACCCGCGTTATCATAGTTTATTAGAATTTCGTTGAAAGCTTCCCACTTTTCGAGAATTTTCTTTGCGTCGTCATTGTAGCGCTTGTCGAGCTCCTTATTAATCTCAGACGGAGTCATATTGGGATTTTCATTTTTAACCTTATTTGTCAGCTTATCAAGGCTTGTTTCCTTGAAACGGTCAACCCATGTGCTGTTTGATGAATCCGCGGACTTTGTGAGCTCGGTTTCCATTAACAGGATTGCCTGGCCGTTGCCCTGCATTAAAAGGGTGAGAATATCGCAGTGGTTCTTCTTTTCCTCATCTGAGAGCGCGTTGTAAGCCTCGTCGCCCATTTCGTACTTTGTCTTATTAACAAGCAAATCACCCAAGGGCTTGTTACCTGTATCGTCGTCGGTCAGCTTGTTGAGAAGTGCCTTATAATAATTCGCGCGCTTGTAGTTTGCGCTGTCCTGCGGCTTTTGCAGGTTCTCGCGGTACTCCTTAAGAGTTGCTATGAACCTGTTAACAAACGGCTTAATCTGCGTATCCAGATGGGTTTGCATAAGCTTTTCATAATCCTCATAGCTGTAGCCGCCCTCCATACTCATAACCGCGAGGTCGGTTATAGCGTTGCCGGCCTCTGATGTGGTCTTATAGCCGAGGTAAACAATCTTCTGGTTAGGACCTTCCTTCATGGGACTCGCTGCGCCGGCGTCCTTGTTGAGGTCGGCGTAATTGCCGTTGTCGTCCTTAAGAATTGTGTAACCCTCGTCCAAAAGCTCCTTGGACGCTTGGTCAGAGGTCACGCCCATTCCGACTTTAACCTCGCTGATGTATTTCTTTTCGGTATTGTCCGCCGCCGAGGCGACAATTTGTGTAGGAGCGATAATCAGCATTGTCATACAAAGCACTGCCGATGTAATCGCCGTTAGAAGTTTTTTCATTAAAATACCTCCAAAATTATTATAAGTATTGGTTTGCAATAATATTATAGCACATCTTGGGGGACAAAAGGGGGACAAATTTGGGTATTTTTAAAGTTTTTTTAAAAAAATATGCAATATTTTGAGGATAGGTTGGTAAAATCGGAAACGTCTGCCCCCTCCGCCGCCTTATGGCGGCACCTCCCCCGTAGCTTAACGCGACGGGGGAGGCTTTAAATATAGCGGAAACGTTTGTTGTTTAATGTAGTGACAGCCCTTGCGGCTGTCAATTCCACGTCGTGAACGACGTGGAAAAGGGCGGACACATGGGTGATTCCCCTATTAGGGGAAATGTCAGCAAAGCTGACAAAAGGGTTGCCGACGTGCTAAGGTCGCCCCTACGGTGTTAAGGATATGTTGGTAAAATCGGAAACGTCTGCCCCCTCCGCCGCCTTATGGCGGCACCTCCCCCGTAACAAGTGACGGGGGAGGCTTTAAATTGGATATTATATTATGCGGTTGCGGATTCTTTTTTCTTTTTCTTGTTGTTAACTTTAAGCAAAATGATTGTTAAGGCGCAGCCTGCAAGCACGCCTCCGACTATACCCAATGTGAGCGAGCCGCCCGAGAAGGTTGAGCCCGCGGCTGTTAAGTCCTTAACGGTTGAGGTTTCTTTTTGATAATATACGTATGTACCGTTATTGGGATCGTTGTAGGTGTACTTGGGGAAGGTAAGGTTAAATGCGACGGTTTCGCCGAAGCGGTGAATACCGGTGGTGTAGCCCTCGGGAGCGTCGCCGTTACCCATTTTTAGCTTTAGCGAATTCGCGAGAATCGGAGCACCGTTTGTATACTTTACGCTGTAGAGCGACAGCCACTGCTGACCCACGTCTCCGTTAAGGTCGTTGCGGTCTTTAAGAATCTCATAGTTTTTCTTTTCTACATCACTTTTGCCGGCGGTACGGTTGCAGAGAGCCGCTTTGTAGTAGGCGGTCTGGTTCTTTATCATAATCTCCTGACCCTTTGCATTTCTGGCGGTTATGTCGGCTCTGTCAACAATATATTTGGGAATCGGCGAAAAGTCCACCTTGTAATAAGCCTTCATTTCCTCAACAGTCACGTAGATTGAAACACCTGCAAGCACCGCGCCGAGAATGGTAAAGCCCGCCGCAAGGTATTTACAAACGTTTGACTTATGGATAAATTGTCTTTCCGCCTCTTCAAACTGAGCATCCTGCTCATCAAATCTTTCGAGCTCAGCTTTCATACTCTGATACTCAGGTGATTGCATAAATGCATCTTTCTGAGCAGTGAGGAGTTTTTGTTTATCACCCAATGCATTCATGTTTTTAATATACTCAGCCCATCCCGGATCAGAGGGTTTAATGCCTTTATTATCATAAAGAAAATTAAGGGTATCCATAGTAGACTGATCTGCTTTTGTTTTAAGTGCTTCCCATTGTTTGAACGTTGCTCTTGTTTCAGCTGATAATTCGGGAGCAATTGGTTTTGTCAGTAATGACCGCGCTGTCATGGTACCTGCCGCGGCAAGACCTGCGGCTGCCGTGCAGCTCCAAAGCACTATGCCCAATGTGCTGAGTTCAAATGTTTTTTCTGTTTCCTGAGCGGTTGCCTTGGCGCGCATTGCCGCGTCTGTCAGGGCAACTCCGCCCTTTTCGTAAATTTCACGGTTAACGCCCTGATAGATTGAGGCAGGCACAACTTTTTCTATATTTACGCTTTTAAAACCGTTTTCGTCTGAGTTTGCCATCATAACCATATCCATGATAGACAGAAAATCAAGACCGGCAAGCTGGCCGCCTGTGAGAGAATCCACAATAGGATAAAGCTCGCGGATATTCTCGGAATCGTCAAATTCGGACTTATCCCTTTCAAAGAATTCGAGCATTGAGCCGTCGCCGTATTCGATTGCGGCAAGCGCATCATGAGCGGCTATTTCCTCCGCTACCCTGCCGTTTTTAACCATTTCCGACTCGGATTTGTACATATTGACAGCAACTTTCGTTAGTTCTTCATCTGTCAGCTTTTCGTCGAGTGTTTTGTCGATTTTAGCGGTATTTTCCTTGGGAGCGTTAGCTATTTTAACCGAGTTATCGTAGTTCAAAAGAATTTCGTTAAAAGCGTCCCACTTTTCGAGAATTTTCTTTGCGTCGTCGTTATACATCTTGTCAAGTTCAGCATTGATCTCAGACGGCGTCTTATTGGGATTATCTTTTTTAACTTTTTCTGTTAGCTTTTCAAGGCTTGTTTCCTTAAATCTGTCAAGCCAAGTGCTGCTTGAGGAGTCGGCGGATTTTGTAAGCTGTGTTTCCATAAGCATTACCCCGCGTCCGTTACCCTGCATTAAAAGGGTGAGAATATCGCAGTGGTTTTTCTTTTCTTCATCGGACAGCGCGTTATACACATCGTCGCCCATCTCGTACTTTGTTTGATTTACAAGCAAATCTCCCAAGGGCTTGCCGCCTGTGTCGTCGTCGGTCAGCTTGTTAAGAAGGGTTTTGTAGTAATTCGCGCGCTTAAAGTTTACGGAATCCTGCGGCTTTTGCAGATTTTCGCGGTACTCCTTAAGAGTTGCGATGAACCTGTTAACAAAAGGCTTGATCTGCGTGTCCATATGGGATTGCATCAGCTTTTCATAATCCTCGTAGCTGTAGCCGCCCTTCATATTCATAACCGCGAGGTCGGTTATAGCGTCGTTTACATCTTCGGTGGACTGAAAACCGAGATATACAATCTTTTGGTTAGGACCTTCCTTCATGGGGCTCTTTGCTCCTGCGTCCTTGTTGAGGTCGGCGTAATTTCCGTTTTCATCTTTAAGGATAGAGTAACCCTCGTCCAAAAGCTCCTTTGCGGCTTGTTCGGAAGTTACGCCCATTCCGATTTTGACCTCGCTGATGTATATGTCTTCTTCGTCGTCCTGCGTTGAGGCTATGACCTGCGCAGGGGCGAGAACCAGCATTGTCATACTTAGCACTGCCGATGTAATCGCCATGAGAAGTTTTTTCATAGAAATGCCTCCAAATTAAAATTTTATTTGAAATGTCGTCAGTAAATGGGGTGATGTGTTATTTTAAAACGTTTATTAATTAAAGAGGTTTTATACGGTTGCGGTCTCCTTTTTCTTTTTCTTACTTTCGATTCTAAGCATAATGAGAGTAAACGCACAGCCTGCAAGCACGCCTCCGACTATACCCAGTGCGAGCAATCCGCCCGAGAAGGATGAGCCCGCGGCTGTTAACTGTTTAACGGTTGAGGTTTCGTTTTTGAAGTATACATATGTACCCTCGTTAGGGTCATTGAAACAGACTGCTTTGCCGGTAAGGTTAAACACGCTTTTTTCGCCGAAGCGGTGAATACCGTTAGTGTAGCCCTCGGGAGCGTCGCCGTTACCTGTTTTTAGCTTTAGCGAATCGGCAAGAATCGGCGTGCCGTTCTTATACTTTACGCTGTAAAGCGACAGCCACTGCTTTCCGACGTCTCCGTTGAGGTCGTTGCGGTCTCCGAGTATTTTGTAATTTTCCTTTTCTACATTGCTGCTGCCCTCAGTGCGGTTGCAGAGAGCCGCTTTGTAGTAGGCGGTCTGGTTTTGTATCATAACCACTTGACCCTTTTCGTTTTCAGCGGTAATGTCGGTTCTTTCAACAATGTATTTGGGAATCGGCGCGAATTTTACATTATAATAAGCCTTCATTTCACTGATGGTGACGTAAATTGATACGCCTGCCAAGATTGCTCCGAGAACAGTAAAGCCTGCGCCGATGTATTTGCAAATGTTTGATTTTGAGTCTGCAATGGCTTTCGCTTCCCGGAATTCATCGGAATATTGGTAATCTGTCGCTTTGACTCGATCTTCGCCCAACTCTTTAACCCCTTGAAGGTAAGAGTCTAAGTGTTGTCTAGTTTTCATACCCTTCGCAAGAACACCTTTAACCCATCTTTCATTCATGGCTACCCTTTCATTTAGCTCTGCCAACTTATCAAAAGCAGGTCCCCTGTAAACCAATTTACTCGCGGTAAATGTACTTGCCACGCCAAGTCCCGCGGCTGCCGTGCAGCACCAAAGCACAATACCGGTTTTGCTGAGCTCAAAGCTGCTTTCGCGTTCCAAAGACGTTGCCTTTGCGCGCATTGCAGCGTCGGTCAGGGCAACTCCGCCTTTGTCGTAAATTTCACGGTTAACGTCCTGATAAATTGAGGCAGGCTCTAAGTCCTTCATATCAGCCGCTTTGTAGCCGTTTTCATCGGTAACCGCCATCGTAATCATATCCTGGATGCTGAGGAAGTCAAGACCGGCAAGCTGGCCGCCTGTGAGTGAGTCTACGATAGGATAAAGCTCGCGAATGTTTTCTTTATCGTCAAACTCGGACTTGTCCCTTTCAAAAAATTCAAGCAAAGTGCCGTCGCCGTATTTGATTGTTTCAAGAATATCGTGAACAGCGATACTCTCTGCCGCCAAGCCGCCCTTAACCATTGTTGCCTCGGCTTTGTACAACTCGCCGGCGGCTTTCGCGAGTTCTTCATTTGATGAATTTTCATCAATATTGGCTGCTTCTTCATTTATTTCTGTCTTAACTACTTCGTCCGATTTTTGCATAGCCGTGTCATAGTTCAGGAGAATTTCGTTAAAAGCGTCCCACTTGCCGAGGATTCTTTTGGCATCGTCGTTGTAACGCTTGTCAAGCGTCTGATTAACCTCGGAGGGAGTCATATTGGGATTTTCTTTTTGAACTGATTCTTTCAGCTTATCAAGGCTTGTTGCCTTAAAGCGGTCAATCCAATTGCTGCTTGAAGAATCCGCGGCTTTTGTAATCAAGGTCTCCATAAGCTGAACCGACTGACCGTTGCCCTGCATTAAAAGGGTAACGATATCGCAAGTGTTTTTCCTCTGTTCTTCGGTCAGCCTGCTGTAGGATTTTTGGCTCATCTCGTACTTTGTCTTATTTAGAAGAAGATCGCCGATCGGCTTGCCGCCTGTGTCGTCGTCGGTAAGCTTGTTGAGCAAAGACTTGTAATAATTCGCGCGTTTGTAGTTTGCGCTGTCCTGCGGCTTTTTAAGATTTTCGCGGTACTCGTTAAGAGTTGCGAGGAATCTGCTGACAAACGGCTTGATCTGAGTGTCCATATGGTCGTTCATGACCTTTTCGTATTCCTCAAAGCTGTAGCCGCCGTTCATATTCATAACCGCGAGGTCGGTTATTGCGTCGTTCACGTCAGCGGTTGTCTTGTAGCCGAGGTAGACAATCTTCTGGTTAGGGCCATCCTTTACGATATTGCCTGTGCCGGCGTCCTTGTTAAGGTCGGCGTAGTTGCCGCTGTTGTCTTTAAAGATTGTGTAGCCTTCAGCCAAAAGCTCCTTGGACGCTTGGTCTGAGGTCTCGCCCATTCCGACCTTTACCTCGCTGATGTATTTCTTTACTGTGTTGTCCGCCGCCGAGGCGACAATCTGCGTCGGCGCGAGTATCAGCATTGTCATACAGAGCACTGCCGATGTAATCGCCGTGAATAATTTTTTCATAAAAAATACCTCCAAAATATAAAAAGCATTATTTTACTTTGCTATTATATCACATCTTGGGGGACAAAAGGGGGACAAATTTGGGTATTTTTTAGATTTTTTTTAAAAATTTTGTAAAATATTTGGGTTATGTATTTAAAGCATTGGGGGAGGATTTAAATAAATCGTAACGTTTGTTTATAGTTTAAAGGCTCCCCCATTACTTGTCATGGGGGAGCTGTCAGCGTTAGCTGACTGAGGGGGCTGCGTGTGTATTCGCGCGAGTTTTCCGCTGCATTTCATAACGTGGCGGTATCGGCAACGTAGCCCCCTCCGTCACGCCGCTTTGGCGGCGTGCCACCTCCCCCGTAGCTTAACGCGACGGGGGAGGCTTTAAAATGGCAGACGGACATACGTTTTGCCGTATGTCCGCCGTTGATATTCAATTATGCGGTTGCGGATTCTTTTTTCTTTTTCTTATTGTCAACTTTCAGTAAAAGGAGTGTTAAGGCGCAGCCTGCAAGCACGCCTCCGACTAAACCTACCGCGAACATGCCGCCTGTGAAGGTTGAGCCCGCGGCTGTTAAGTCCTTAACGGTCGAGGTATCGTTCTTGAAGTATACATAAGTACCTTCGTTAGGATCGTTGTAGCAGAATAATTTACTGGTAAGGTTAAAGACGACGTCTTTCTCGCCAAAGCGGTGAATACCCGTGGTGTAGCCCTCGGGCATATCGCCGTTGCCCATTTTTAATTTAAGCGAATCAGCGAGAATCGGCGTGCCGTTCTCATACTTTACGCTGTAGAGCGACAGCCACTGCTGACCTACGTCGCCGTTGAGGTCGTTGCGGTCTTTAAGAATCTCGTAGTTTTTCTTTTCAACATCGCTGCTGCCGGCGGTGCGGTTACAGAGAACCGCTTTATAATACGCCGTCTGGTTCTTTATCATAATCTCCTGACCCTTTGCGTTTTTGGCGGTTATGTCGGCTCTGTCAACAATGTATTTGGGAATCGGCACAAAGTTTACCTTATAATAAGCCTTCATTTCCTCGATGGTGGTGTAGATTGAAACACCTGCGAGCACAGCGCCGAGTACGGTAAAGCCCGCAGTGAGGTATTTACAGATGTTTGACTTAGCAGCCGCAGTACTTACGCTATTATCATCCAGATCCATACCATTTGCCTTTTTAAAATCAATAATTTCCTGATTTGCTCTAACCATTACATTTCTTTGCGCTATAAGTGCTCCCGGTCTCACTTTCGGATTGTTTGCGAAGGACATATACAAATCGAATTGGTCATTTAAACGATTAGTTAATTGGTTCACTCGATTCACAAGCGAGGCATGACGGGCAGCATAAACTCCCGTCGCAATACCGGCGCCTAATGCCGCAGCTCCTGATACTGCCGTGCAGATCCAGAGTACGGTGCCCAAGGTACTCAATTCAAAGGTTTTTGTTTGTTCCTGTGCGGTTGCCTTCGCACGCAATGCGGCGTCAGTAAGGGCAACGCCGCCCTTGTCGTAAATTTCACGGTTAACGTCCTGGTAAATTGAGGCAGACTTAACATCCTTCATATTAACTTCTTTAAAACCGTTTTCGTCGGTAACAGCCATCAAAATCATATCCTTGATGGAGATGAAGTCAAGTCCGGCAAGCTGACCGCCCGAGAGCGAATCTACGATAGGATAAAGCTCGCGAATATTCTCGGAATCTTCAAACTCGGACTTATCCCTTTCAAAGAATTCGAGCATTGTACCGTCGCCGTATTCGATTTTTTCAAGAATGTCGTGAACAGCAATATCCTCTGCCGCAATACCGCCTTCAACCATTGTTGCCTCGGTTTTGTACATCTCGGCAGCGGCTTCGTTAACATCTTTTTCAGACGAATTTGAATCTAATTTTATTTCTTCTGTCCCCGCTTCTGATTTGACAACTTTATTCGCTTTTTGGACAGCGATATCGTAGTTGAGCAGAATATCGTTGAAATAGCCCCACTTGTCAAGAAGTCTTTTTGCGTCGTCGTTGTATCGCTTGTCGAGCTCCTTATTAATCTCGGACGGAGTCATATTGGGATTATCATTTTTAAAGGTTTCCGTTAGCTTTTCAAGGCTTGTTTTCTTGAAGCGGTCAATCCAAGTGCTTTGCGATGAATCCGAGGCTTTTGTCAGCTGGGTTTCCATAAGCTGAACAGCCTGACCGTTGCCCTGCATAAGAAGGGTGAGAATATCGCAGTGGTTCTTCTTTTCCTCATCGGAGAGCTTATTATAAGCCTCGTCGCCCATCTCGTACTTTGTCTGATTAACAAGCAAATCGCCCAAGGGCTTGCCGCCTGTATCGTCGTCGGTCAGCTTGTTGAGAAGTGCCTTATAATAATTCGCGCGCTTGTAGTTTGCGGAATCCTGTGGCTTTTGAAGGTTCTCGCGGTACTCCTTAAGAGTTGCGATGAACCTGTCAACAAACGGCTTAATCTGCGTGTCCAGATGGGTTTGCATAAGCTTTTCATAATCCTCAAAGCTGTAGCCGCCCTCCATACTCATAACCGCGAGGTCGGTTATCGCGTCGCTCGCGTCCGCGGTTGTCTTGTAACCGAGGTAGACTATCTTCTGATTAGGGCCTGCCTTCATGGGACTCGCTGCACCGGCGTCCTTGTTGAGGTCGGCATAATCGCCGTTGTCGTCCTTAAGGATTGTATAGCCCTCGTCCAAAAGCTCCTTGGACGCTTGGTCTGAGGTCACGCCCATTCCGACCTTTACCTCGCTGATATATTTCTTCTCGGTATTGTCCGCCGCCGAGGCGACAATCTGCGTCGGCGCGAGTATCAGCATTGTCATACATAACACTGCCGATGTAATCGCCGTGAGTAATTTTTTCATAGAAATACCTCCAAAATTATTAAAATTATTGGTTTGCATTGTTATTATAGCACATCTTGGGGGACAAAAGGGGGACAAATTTGATATTTTTTGGAAATTTTTTAAAATATTTGCAATATTTTGAGGATAGGTTGGTAAAATCGGAAACGTCTGCCCCCTCCGTCACGCCGCTTTAGCGGCGTGCCACCTCCCCCGCAAGCGGTGGAGGCTTTAAAATGGTAGACGGACATACGTTTTGCCGTATGTCCGCCGTTGATATTCAATTATGCGGTTGCGGATTCTTTTTTCTTTTTCTTGTTGTCAACTTTCAGCAAAAGGAGTGTTAAGGCGCAGCCTGCAATCGCTCCTGCACCTATGCCCAACGCGAGCGTGCCGCCCGAGAAGGTTGAGCCCGCGGCTGTTAAGTCCTTAACGGTTGAGGTTTCGTTCTTAAAGTATACATAAGTACCGTCGTTAGGATCGTTGTAGCAGTATAATCTGCTGGTAAGGTTAAAGACGACGTCTTTCTCGCCAAAGCGGTGAATACCGTTAGTGTAGCCGTCGGGCGCGTTACCTTTACCCATCTTCAGCTTTAGCGAATCCGCGAGAATCGGCATGCCGTTCTCATATTTTACACTGTAAAGCGACAGCCACTGCTGACCTACATCGCCGTTGAGGTCGTTGCGGTCTTTAAGAATCTCGTAGTTTTTCTTTTCAACATCGCTGCTGCCGGCGGTGCGGTTGCAGAGAGCAGCTTTATAATAAGCGGTCTGGTTCTTTATCATAATCTCCTGACCCTTTGCGTTTTTGGCGGTTATGTCGGCTCTGTCAACAATGTATTTGGGAACCGGCACAAAGTTCACCTTATAATAAGCCTTCATTTCAGTGACGGTGGTGTAGATGGAAAAGCCTGACAACAGTGCCGTAAGACCGGCAAGGCCTATAGCGAGGAAATGGCACAAATCCGATTTTATTGTAACCTCACCTAAAGCGTTCTTATATTCATTGGTAGCCTTAAAAGCGGTTTCTTGTTGAATGGCTTTTTCACTTAGTTGCTTGTAGCGATTAAGAGCATTATAGTTTGCCGAAGAACCACCACCCGGACTATTCCAAGCAGCGCGGGCACTAGCTAACTTATCTTGGTAGTGAACTGTTGTATTATGTAAAGCCTTATACTTAGATGCAACCTCCGGGTCAACAATATCAATAACAGTCTTTGTATGCTTTCTATCAAAAATGATAGAAGTAATCGCCGCAACTCCGGACGCCGCGGTGACGCCCCACATCACCTTGCCTAAAGTAGTCAGTTCAAAAGTAGACTCAGTCTCCTGCGAGGTTGCCTTTGCTCGCAGTGCCGCGTCTGTCAGGGCTACTCCGCCCTTTTCGTAGATTCCACGGTCTACACCCTGAAAGACGGAAGCAGGCTGCAAACCATCTATATTCACCTCTTTAAATCCGTTTTCATCCGTAACTGCCATCATAATCATATCCTTGATGGAGAGGAAATCGAGGCCGGCAAGCTGACCGCCCGTAAGCGATTCTACGATAGGATAAAGCTCGCGGATATTCTCTGCGTCTTCAAACTCGGTCTTATCCCTTTCAAAGAATTCAAGCATTGTGCCGTCGCCGTATTCAGTGGCGCTTAGGAAGTCGTGAGCGACCATATTCTCTGCAGTTCTGCCGCTCTTTACCATTTCAGCCTCTTGGGAGTACATTTGATTAACTGCTTTTTTTATTTCTTCATCAGATGAATTCTCGTCCAATTTGACTGCTTCTACTTTGCTTTCTTCGTTTGTTTTAATCACTTCATTCGCCTTTTTAAGCGAGTTATCGTAGTTAATCAAAATCTCGTTGAACGCAGCCCACTTGTCGAGAATTTTCTTTGCGTCGTCATTATATTTCTTGTCAAGCTCCTTATTAATCTCAGACGGAGTCATATTTGGGTTATCCTTTTTAACGTTGTCTGTCAGCGTTTCAAGGCCGGTTGCCTTGAAACGGTCGATCCATGTGCTGTTTGATGAATCCGCTGATTTTGTCAGCAGGGTTTCCATCAGCAGAACCGCCTGACCTTTACCCTGCATAAGAAGCGTAAGAATATCGCAGTGGTTCTTTTTTTCTTCAGCGGACAGCCTGTTATAAGCGCCGTCGCCCATCTCGTACTTTGTCTGGTTAACAAGCAGATCGCCGAGAGGCTTGCCGCCTGTGTCGTCGTCGGTCAGCTTGTTGAGCTGTGCTTTGTAGTAATTCGCGCGCTTATAGTTTGCGGAATCCTGCGGCTTTTGAAGGTTCTCGCGGTACTCTCTAAGAGTTGCTATGAACCTGCCCACAAACGGCTTGATTTGGGTTTCCATATGGGTTTGCATCAGCTTTTCGTAATCATCGTAGCTGTAACCGCCGTCCATATTCATAACCGCGAGGTCGGTTATCGCGTCGCTCGCGTCCGAGGTTGTCTTGTAGCCGAGGTAGACAATCTTCTGGTTGGGACCTTCCTTCAAAGCGCTCTTAGAGCCTGCATCCTCGTTGAGGTCGGCGTAATTGCCGTCATTATCTTTAAGAATAGTATAGCCCTCAGCCAAAAGCTCCTTGGAAGCTTGGTCTGAGGTCTCGCCCATTCCGACCTTGACCTCGCTGATGTACTTTTTTTCGGTATTGTCCGCCGCCGAGGCGACAATTTGTGTAGGAGCGATAATCAGCATTGTCATACAGAGCACTGCCGATGTAATCGCCGTGAGAAGTTTTTTCATAAAAATACCTCCGTAGTATTAATTTACAGTTTGATTATATCACACCTTGGGGGACAAAAAGGGGACAAATTGATATGTTTTTTCAAAATTTGAAATTTTTTGTTGTTTTGTCTAAATTAATAATGTATAATATTTAATAAGGTTGTTTAATTATAACATAATCCAAACGGGATTATGTTATAATCAGCCATCGCCCTTGCCGCCTTTGCGGCAAATCGGGCGGGCAATATAAATTCAGT